>Ga0055584_100003203_pt1 | contig 16192 bp, 12 predicted proteins | sample OSDHelmetaG_FD_58716 | JGI IMG/M metagenome (GOLD analysis project Ga0055584, IMG submission 58716) | Pelagic marine sediment microbial communities from the LTER site Helgoland, North Sea, for post-phytoplankton bloom and carbon turnover... | ecosystem: Environmental > Aquatic > Marine >... | reverse complement strand
GGTGTCACCTCGCTGGAGGAGCAGCGGCGCACACCGTGGATGACCTTTCACTCACTGGAAGAGTTTCTTGACCCCCAGGATCCCAGCCTCACACTTGAAGGTTTCCCTGCGCCATGTAGGGCAATACTCACTGCTCAGCTGCCCGCTTGAGGCTGTAGTGTCAGGGTTTAATGAAGCTGCTTCTGTTCTGCAGAGGCATCAAACACGATTTCAAACACCTCGCGGAAGCTGCGCACAAAATGCACCGTGATGCCCTCGCGCAGAAAATCAGGCAGCGCCTCGTAATCCCCTTTGTTGGCAAAGGGCAGGATCATCTCGGTAATCCGCGCACGCCGGGCAGCAATCACTTTTTCGCGGATACCACCCACCGCCAACACCTGACCCGTGAGCGTCAGTTCCCCAGTCATGGCCAGAGGACGGGGTAAGCGCTCGCCGCGGGCCAGCGACACCAACGCGGTTGCCATGGTGATGCCCGCACTGGGACCGTCCTTGGGGGTTGCACCCTCGGGGACGTGCAGATGCACCATCGACATGTCGAAAAAATCCGTCTCACAACCAAACTCTCTCAGATGCGCCACGATGAAGCTGTAGGCAATCTCGGCGCTCTCTTTCATTACATCGCCCAACTGACCCGTGAGCTTGAAGCCCCGGTTCAGGGTATGGATTTTGGAAGACTCGATGCTAAGTGTCGCCCCGCCCATCGCGGTCCACGCGAGCCCCGTCACCACGCCTCGACCACGCTGGGCGCGCTCGGGTTTGAATCGGGCTTGCCCGAGAATCTCCTCGACCTCCCGCTTGCCAATGCGCACCCGCTTGATGTCTTCCTCCACCATTTTCAAGATGGACGCTCGCACCAGCGAACTGAGCCGCTTCTCCAATCCCCGCACACCGGCCTCCCGGCTGTAGGCATCAATCACCAAGCGAATAGACGCATCATTGATGCGGATCTGATTGGGTTTCGCACCGTGACGCTCGAGCAATTTTGGCCACAAGTGGTTTTTGGCAATCGCCAGTTTTTCCTCGGCGATATACCCGGACAGCCGGATCTCTTCCATGCGGTCAAGAAGCGGGCCGGGAATCGTGTCGAGTTGGTTGGCGGTGCAGACAAACAAGACCTTCGATAAGTCCACGCGCAGATCGAGATAGTGATCCAAAAACTCACTGTTTTGCTCAGGGTCGAGCACTTCCAATAAAGCAGAAGCCGGGTCGCCCTGAAAAGACGCCCCGATCTTGTCGATCTCGTCGAGCATAATCACGGGATTGGACACCTCCACCTCTTTAAGCGCCTGCACCAGCTTGCCTGGCATCGCCCCGACATAGGTTCGCCTGTGGCCCTTGATCTCCGCCTCGTCGCGCATACCGCCCAAACTGAATCGATAAAACTTGCGACCCAATGCCGCGGCAATGGATTTACCGATGCTGGTCTTCCCCACGCCCGGCGGCCCCACCAGTAACAGGATAGAGCCATCAATGCTGCCCTTGAAGGCGCCTACTGCCAGAAACTCGGTGATGCGAGCCTTCACGTCATCCAGCCCATCGTGATGCGCCTCGAGGGCAGCGCGCGCCTGCTTTAAATCGAGATTGTCCTCTGAATACACGCCCCAGGGGACCGACGTGGCCCAATCAAGGTAGTTGCGGGTCACGCCGTATTCAGGAGAACCCGATTCCAGCACCTTCAGTTTGCTGAATTCTTCCCCTATGCAGTCCCGCACCTTCTGAGGCGGGTGTAGATTGTCGAGACGCTGCTGGAAGCGCTCGAGGTCAGAAGTATTGTCATCTTTGGAAATGCCCAGCTCTTTCTCGATCACCTTCATCTGCTCACGCAGAAAGAAATCACGCTGATTGGCGGAGACCTTCTCATTCACCTGTGTCGTGATTTGACCCTGCAGGGTGGCAACTTCTTTCTCACGCTTCAAAAGCTCCAGCACTTTCGTCATGCGCGGAGTCAGAGGCAATGTCTGCAGTATCTCCTGCAGTTGGTCGCCACTTGCTGTGGTCAGTGCCGCCGCAAAGTCAGCTAGCAAACTTGGCTGGTTGGGATTGAACTGGCCGATGTGCTGCTTGAGCTCCTCGCTGTAGAGAGGGTTGAGTGGCAGCAATTCTTTGATCGCCGCGATAATCGCCATGGAGTAGGCCTTGATCTCATCGCTTTCGCGGTCTCCCTGACTGCGGGGGTACTCGACCTGAGCCACCAGAGGCCCTTGCTCGTTAAGCCAGCGCACAATGCGGAAACGGCGAAGCCCTTGCGCTAAAAACTGCCCGACATGCTCTGCCATAGGTGGCCGATGCAGCCTCACAACGCAGCCGGTATTGGGGAATTGTTGTGCAGTCGCTTTGCCAGGGTCTGCCTGGTCTACAAAAGCGAGGCCCAACAGCCCCGAACCTTGCTTCGTGATGGCATCCAGCGTCGCCTGCCAGTTATCAGGGTTGAATGAGACCGGTTGCACCTGTCCGGGGAAAAAAGGTCTGCCGGGTAACGGCAATAAGACGAGCGTATCGGGCAGTACATCGTCGGCCACAGCAGGTGCCGGCGGGTCATAATCTCCTAATGGCACGCCCTCCGGTGGCAGTACCTCCCCGTCGTACTGAATATCGTCTTCCCTGTCCATTGCGCCTCCGCCCGGGCAGCACCGCTGCCTGCCTTATGTCAGAGGATATGGGGGCAGCATCGCAGCATTACAAGTCGCTGCTCGTGCCCCAGTAGAAGCCATGACACGAGGAGTGGCGCTAGATAGGGCGGTAACAGGGCACTACTGGCGGGCGTCACCGTCCCCTTGGCACTATGTCAGACGGATCGAATTTGAATGATTTCCGTCAGCCAGTCAGACAAGATTTACTCGTCACCCTGAGAGGGCGCTAAGGGCTGTGGTGTCACCGGAAACGGCGCGATTTTCGCACCGCCACCTTCGGAGATGCGCGCAGCGCCTTCTTTGTCCACTTCGTCGATGCGGACAATGGACTGCAAGGGAATATAGCTTCGTTTCACGCCCGAGAACTCATTTTTGAGCTTTTCTTCGCCCGGATCGACCAGAATCTTGGAGCGTTCTCCAAAAACCAGCTCTTCTATCTCGACAAAACCCCACATATCGCTCTGATAGATCTGACGGGCAAAAACCTCGTAGACCTGGCCACTATTGTGGAAAATGACTTTGTACATGGGCTGAGACGACATGTGGGCTCCAAACGAACCGAGGTGGTGCTGAAAAAGGGGCGGAATGGTAACACTTTGCGCACAAAGCTCCACCTCGGGACAAAACCCCGTCCACAGGCGCTATACTCCGCGCCCTCGGCTACTATTGAGTTAGCGCACGGGCCCGGCACACGGATTAAAGATGAGCAACGCAGGCACCAAAAAGCTGTTTGTCGAGACACACGGGTGTCAGATGAACGAATACGATTCCTCGCGGATGGCCGACCTATTGGGTGCCAGCCACGGTCTCGAGCAGACCGATTCGGCCGATGAGGCGGATGTATTGCTACTCAACACCTGCTCCATCCGTGAAAAAGCGCAGGAGAAGGTATTTCATCAGCTGGGTCGCTGGAAGCACCTTAAGCAGAAAAACCCTGATCTGATCATTGGTGTGGGTGGGTGTGTGGCCAGTCAGGAAGGCGCTGAAATCGGCAAGCGGGCGCCCTATGTCGATCTGATCTTCGGACCGCAAACACTTCACCGACTGCCAGAAATGATCGATGGTCGCCGCCGCGGAGAGCCCATAGTGGTCGATGTCAGCTTTCCCGAAATCGAGAAATTTGATCGCTTGCCCGCACCTAGCGTCGAGGGCCCGACGGCCTTCGTCTCAATCATGGAAGGCTGCAGCAAGTACTGCACATTTTGCGTGGTCCCGTACACCCGGGGCGAGGAAGTATCGCGGCCGGTCGATGATGTGATTGCCGAAGTTGCCGGTCTGGCTGACCGCGGTGTCAAAGAGGTCAATCTGCTCGGGCAGAACGTGAACGCCTTTCGCGGCCGAAACCACCTGGACGAGATCGTCGATTTCGCTGAACTGCTCCATCTGGTGAACCTTGTGCCGGGCATCCAGCGGATTCGCTACACCACGTCCCACCCGGTCGAATTTACCGACGCGATTGTCGCGTGCTACGCCGAGATACCCGCTCTCGTGGATCACCTGCACCTGCCCGTGCAGAGCGGCTCAGATCGTATCCTCATGGCCATGAAGCGCGGACACACCGCACTCGAGTACAAAGCAACGATCCGTGCGCTACGTAAGATTCGGCCTAACATCTCGTTGTCCTCCGACTTCATCATCGGCTTCCCCGGCGAAACCGAGGCAGATTTCGCGGCCACGATGAAACTGATCGAAGAGATCGGCTTCGATATGTCTTTTAGCTTTATTTATAGTGCGCGTCCCGGCACACCCGCTGCCGATCTGCCAGACGGAGTCCCGGAAGAAGTTAAGAAACAACGGCTACACATTCTTCAAGCACGCATCGCGCAGCAAGCACAACAGATCGCCGAGTCAATGGTGGGGTCCACACAACGCATATTGGTCACCGGCTATGCGAAAAAAGACCCCGGGCAGCTGTCGGGACGCACTGAAAATAACCGGGTGGTGAACTTCACCTGCCAGAATACGGCCCTGATTGGTCAGTTTGCCGAAGTGGAGATCACAGCGGCCTATACCAACTCGCTTCTGGGCCGTCAGATCGAGCCCGCTTAATCCCCGAAACGGTAGTTGACTCAGCCGGCAAGGCGAGTATCGTTTGCTACCCAATGTGAAAGAGGCGGCGTGAAAACCGTTGGACACAGAGCAATCGGCGCCCGAGGCCAACCCCCCGGGTCTGGCCTCACATATCACTCTCTCTCTCGAACCCAATGACGCCCGTAATCTGGCAGCCCTTTGTGGGCAGTTGGACAGTCATCTGCGTCAAATTGAGAAGCGACTTGATATCACTATCCAGAACCGTAGCAATCACTTTGAGCTGCGGGGCGCCCACGAGCGCTGTCAAATCGCGGCGTCTTTGCTGTCATCGCTCTACACAGATATTGAGAACGGTGCACAGCTCAGCCCAGAGAGCATCCACTTGCGCCTTCAGGAAGCAGACCTCGAGCTGCTCAGCGAGCCGCAGACTGCGGATATGGCCACCGATACAGCGGGGCTGATTCGCACCAAACGACTCTCCGTCAGGCCAAGAGGCCAAAACCAGCGTCAGTACGTGTCTGCCATCGCTACTCACGATATTAATTTTGGCGTGGGTCCTGCTGGCACTGGGAAAACCTATTTAGCTGTCGCATGTGCGGTGCGCGCATTACTCAACGAACAGGTCAAGCGCATATTGTTGGTACGCCCAGCAGTAGAGGCTGGCGAGCGTCTCGGCTTTCTCCCCGGGGACCTATCTCAGAAGGTTGATCCCTATCTGCGGCCACTCTACGACGCTCTTTATGAAATGCTGGGCTTTGAGACGGTCAACAAGTATCTCGAGCGGCACATCATTGAAGTGGCGCCTCTGGCATTTATGCGGGGTCGGACCCTCAATCATGCATTCATCATTCTGGACGAGGCACAGAACACCACTCGCGAGCAAATGAAAATGTTTCTGACGCGGATTGGATTCGGGTCCACCGCAGTGGTCACCGGCGACACCAGCCAGATTGATCTCCCAAAGGGAACACAGAGTGGCCTTACTCATGCCGTGGCCGTTCTGGAAGAGGTGGCCGGCATCACTTTCACCGAGTTCGGCAACAAGGACGTTGTCCGCCATCCACTGGTGCAAAGAGTCGTCAGCGCATACGACGCCTTTGAGCAACGCAGTGCAGCGCCGCGTGGTGAGGGTCTTCCGTGAACATCTTGTTATCCGTTGACCGCACGACCGATGTCGCCTCACCCACTGACGACGCGATCCATGGCTGGGTGAGCCACACTCTGACGCAGGCTGAAGTGCTGCGAGAACCGATTCCAGAACTGTCTATCCGCATCGCCGACACAGAGGAAGCGGCGGATCTCAATCAAACCTACCGCGCCAAAACAGGCCCCACCAACGTGCTGTCCTTCCCCGCAGACGTGCCGATGGAGGCTGCCTCAGGGTTGCTTGGAGACCTGGTGATCTGTGCGCCTCTCGTGAGTCTTGAGGCGACACAACAACACAAATCCGAGGAGGCCCACTGGGCGCATCTCGTTATTCATGGCGTCCTGCACCTCCTTGGCCATGACCACCAGATACCGTTGGAAGCCGCGCGGATGGAAGCGCTCGAGATTGATTTACTCGGACACCTTGGATTCCCCAATCCCTATGACCTTGAACAGCCCCCGGAGGGGTTACAACCGTGAACGACGATCGCAAGCTAGAATCTGAAGAACGATCCTGGCTGGACCGACTGGCTCATTTCATCAGCGGAGAACCCCAGAACAAATCTGACCTAGAGGGCGTGCTCTCACTGGCTGAGGAGCACGAGATCATTGATGAGGATGCGCGCAAAATCATGGAAGGCGCGCTACTTGTGACTGATATGCAGGTGCGCGACATCATGATTCCCCGCGCGCAGATGATTGTTATTGATTCTGACCAGCCGCTTCAGGAGGCGCTGCCTAAGATTGTCCAGTCTGGACACTCGCGCTATCCCGTTATCGGTGACGGCATAGATGACGTTATCGGCATTTTACTGGCCAAAGATCTCCTGCCGCTGATCCAGAACGACGGGAACGTGCCCAGCATCACAGAGCTCATGCGGCCTGTTACTGCCGTCCCTGAAAGCAAGCGGCTCAATGTGCTACTGCGTGAGTTCCGCCAAAACCGTAACCACATGGCGATCGTCATTGATGAGTACGGTGGCATCGCAGGCCTGATTACCATCGAAGACGTGCTCGAAGAAATCGTCGGTGAAATCGAAGACGAAACCGACGTCGAGGAAGGTCAATTGATTCGTCCAGTCAACGACAATTCGTTCATGGTTGAGGCACTGACACCAATTGATGAATTTAACGAATTCTTCGGCACCACTTTCAGCGACGAGGAATTCGACACGATTGGCGGCCTAGTGATCAATGCTTTTGGTCAACTCCCAACCCGCAACCAGTCTATTCGCCTCGACCAATTCGAATTTAAGGTCATCCATGCCGACGAGCGTCGCTTGACCCGTTTGCGTGTCACGACCGAAGCCATTGACGTCTCTGGCTAGTGCTCTACCGTGTCCCAAATTGGGGCCTAGCTTTGCTGGCTGGGGCTATTTTTCCACTCGGCCTCGCCCCCTTTGACGTTTGGCCCCTTGTTCCTCTCAGCGCTGGACTCCTCTGCACGGCACTCAATCGTACCCAGCGCGCGGGAAGCGTTGGATTTGCGTATGGCGCGGGCTTTTTCGGCGCGGGAGTCTCATGGGTCTACGTGAGTATCCATTTCTACGGCAATACGCCTGTGTGGCTGGCGCTGGGCCTGACGACTCTATTCTGTGGTGGCCTGGCACTGCTTTTTGCCGCACAGGCGATAGCTTATCGACGACTCGCAAGCCGACATGCTGCATGGCGAGCGGTTCAGTTTGCCTCGTTATGGGTTCTGTTTGAATGGTTTAGGAGTTGGCTGCTTACCGGCTTCCCCTGGCTTTATGCTGGCTATGGCGCACTCGATTCACCCTTTGCGGGATGGATTCCCGTAATCGGGGTATATGGCACCTCCTGGCTCTTGGTAGCAATCGGCTGTTTCGTCGCCAATGCCTTAGGTCAGCCGCGCGATGCCGGGCGCTGGGTAGGCACTGCCGTGATCACCAGCCTGCTGTTGATATCGGGCCTGCTGTTGCAGCGCACAGAGTGGACCTCTCCCGAGGGCGATCCCGTCACAGTCGCCATCGTGCAACCCAATGTGCCGCTGAAGGAGAAGTGGGACCCGCGCTACCGCAACCGGATTCTGTCCGACTTTAGCGAGCGTTCAACGGCTCTCGCTCAGGAGCATGCTTTGGTTGTCTGGCCGGAGTCGGCGTTGCCCGGTTATCGGGACCGATTGCTGGAGATCATTGAGCCGATCGACCAGCAATTTGCGCTGCTAGATAGCACCCTCATTACCGGCATTCCCACCCGTGATGCGGCAGGACGCTACAACAGCATCACGGCACTCGGCGCCGGGTCGGGGACGTATCACAAGCAAAAGCTTGTCCCTTTCGGGGAGTATGTGCCCTTGGAGAGCTGGCTCAGAGGCGTGATTGCATTTTTCGACTTACCCATGTCCCAGTTCGTTGCCGGCGCGGCCGACCAGGGACCTCTTCTCGCAGGCAGCCTGCCCGTTGCGCCCTTCATCTGCTACGAGATTGTTTACCCGGACTTTGTGCAGCGCTATGTGGGAGACGCAGCATTGCTTGTGACCATCAGTAACGACACCTGGTTTGGCCAAAGTGCCGGCCCCTGGCAGCACTTCCAAATGGCACGCTATCGCGCCGTCGAACTCGGACGCGACCTGATTAGGGGAACCAATGATGGTGTCAGCGCCCTGATCACAGCTGAGGGCGTCATCAGCTCAACGGCTGTTCAGTTCAGCGACGCAGTGATCAGCGGCACGGTACAACCTCGCTCTGGGCAAACGCCCTTTGCTGTGACTGGCAGCCTGCCTGTCTGGGTTTTCGCTCTGATTACCCTCGTATTGGGCCGAGATCGCCCCTAATACTGGTAAACTCAGCGCGGCTCCGTCGGACCTACATCGGGCGACCAGCACAACCAGAGCAAAGCCAGCACTTCCCGCTACTGTTATTGAGGAACAATGAGCCAGGAATACACACCGCAAACCTTGGAACTGGAGCTTCAAGCTGAGTGGGCTGAGTCCGGTCGCTTCGCCGTGCAACCGGATGAGACGCGGGAAAAATTCTACTGCCTAGCCATGTTCCCCTACCCCAGTGGCAAGCTTCATATGGGGCACGTGCGCAACTACACCATCGCCGACGTGATCGCGCGATACCAGCGCATGCAAGGCAAGAACGTGCTGCAACCGATGGGCTGGGACGCCTTTGGACTCCCCGCCGAAAATGCGGCCATTGCCAACAAGGTTGCGCCTGCGGCATGGACTCGGGAAAACATCGACCACATGCGCGCCCAATTACAACGACTGGGCTACGCCTACGACTGGGACAGGGAAATCGCCACCTGCGACCCGCAGTACTACCAGTGGGAGCAGTGGTTTTTTACCCAGCTCTACGAGCGAGGCCTGGTCTACAAAAAAATGGCCACGGTGAACTGGGATCCCGTGGACCAGACCGTGCTGGCCAATGAACAGGTCATCGATGGACGCGGATGGCGCTCAGGCGCCGTGGTCGAGCGACGCGAGATCCCGCAATGGTTTATTCGCATTACTGCTTATGCAGAAGAATTGTTGGAGGGCCTGGACACTCTGGACGGCTGGCCCGAGGCCGTGCGCACCATGCAGCGAAACTGGATTGGAAAGAGTCGCGGCGTGGAGCTGGCGTTTGGATTAGATGAACCTGTTGCCAGCCTCGATTGCATTGAGGTCTACACCACCCGACCCGATACACTTTTCGGCGTGACCTACGTCAGTCTGGCAGCAGAACACCCGATTACACTGGCACTGGCTGAGAACAACCCTGAACTCACCAAATTCATCGCCGCCTGCAAGCAAGCATCGGTCGCCGAGGCCGACATGGCGCAGGCCGAGAAGCTCGGAATGGATACTGGCTTGCGTGCCACGCACCCACTGACGGGTGAGGCCATTCCCGTTTGGGTCGCCAACTACGTGCTGATGGACTACGGCTCAGGCGCAGTCATGGCAGTACCCGCACACGATGAGCGAGACTGGGAATTTGCGCGCAAGTACGCGCTACCGATGAAAACGGTAGTCTGTGATCCCGAGGGCCAGCCAGCCAATACATCAGACGGCGCCTACACGGACTACGGCGTGCTGACCGGCTCTGCAGAGTTCGATGGCTGCCAATTTGAAGACGCCTTTGAAGGGATCGCTGCGCGGCTTGAGGGCGCTGGAATGGGGCAAACCACCACCCAGTTCCGCTTGAGAGACTGGGGCGTTTCCCGCCAACGCTACTGGGGAACGCCAATCCCCATGCTCAACCTAGAAGACGGGCGAGACATACCCATTCCGGCCGATCGCCTGCCCTCATTGCTACCGGAAGATGTCGCGATGGACGGTGTGACTTCGCCCATCAAGGCCGATCCTGAATGGCGCCGGTTTGAGTTTGAGGGGCAGCCATGCGAGCGTGAAACCGATACCTTTGATACCTTTGTCCAATCCTCGTGGTACTACGCACGCTTTACCTGCCCACACTACACCGATGGCATGATTGATAGCGATCAGGCCAATTATTGGCTACCTGTGGATCAGTATGTCGGCGGCATTGAGCACGCCATTTTGCACTTGCTCTATTCCCGCTTCTTTCACAAGCTGATGCGCGACACCGGATTGGTGAGTAGCGACGAACCTTTCGAGCGACTACTCACTCAGGGCATGGTGCTGAAAGACGGCGCCAAGATGTCGAAGTCCAAAGGCAACACGGTGGACCCACAAGAATTGATCGATCGTTATGGCGCCGACACGGTGCGTCTATTCAGCATGTTTGCGGCACCCCCCGAGCAGTCACTTGAGTGGTCAGACTCAGGCGTCGAGGGCGCCAATCGCTTCATCAGACGCCTGTGGCGGCTGGTGCAGGACCTCGACACTGACGGCACCGAGTCACTGCCTGACTCACTGAACAGCGAGCAAAAAAATCTACGCCGCAAAACCCACGAGACTATCGCCAAAGTCAGCGATGACTACGGGCGACGACAAACTTTTAATACCGCCGTGGCCGCGATAATGGAGCTGTGCAACGAACTGGGGCGCCACCCAACGGAGCACAGCGGTGATCGTGCTGTCGTCGACGAGGGATTGCGCGCAGTGCTGCAGTTGCTCTGGCCCATCACGCCACACCTCAGCGAGCACCTGTGGCAAGCACTGACCGGCGAAGCATTCAGAGAAAGTCTGTGGCCCGAGGTCGACGATACTGCCCTGAGCCGCGACGAGTTGGAGATCGTGGTACAGGTCAATGGTAAGGTAAGAGGGAAAATCAGCGTACCCGCCTCTGCAGACAATGCTGAAATTGAGGCGATGGCTAAAAATCAGGAGAACGTACAGCGGTTTCTGACGGATACGACCATCCGCAAAGTCATTGTCGTGCCCCAGAAGCTGGTGAATATCGTCGCGCAATGATCAACCACCACAACACTTTTCAAAGCATTACCTCCAGCACCATCCCAAGAGCTATGGTCAGATGGCTCTGTTTGTTTACCAGCCTGTTGTTCTTGACTGGATGCGGCTTCCAACTCAAGGGGAGTGATGCCAGCAGTAGCGCCACACTCGAAGGCATGACCCTACAGCTGATCAGCAGCCAACCCCGAGCTGAGCTAACCCGTGAAGTATCCAGAGCGCTCAGCGCCACTGGTCTCACTCTGCTGGAAGAAGGCGACGCCATGCTCAGCTTGAGACTCCAGCCCGAGCAATTCACACAGCGAAATGTCTCGCTCACTGCACAAGCTAGGGCGGCAGAACTCGAGCTGACGTTGTTCGCCGATTTCACACTGACACAGCAGGCGTCGGATCCGATTGACGCGCGCGCGACCGTGACCCGGCAGATGCTCAACGACCCACGCAACGTTGTCGGTAAAACCGAAGAGATCCGGTTGCTTCGTGAGGAGATGCGCCGCGATCTCGCCGATCAGATTGCCCGGCGCGTTAGCCACAGCCTGGGCAGCTGATGCAACTGAAGCCCCCGCAACTCGCTGACCATCTCTCACAACATCTTGCACCCTGCTATCTGATTTCAGGCGATGAACCACTGATTGTGCAGGAGTGCGCCGATGCCATCCGCTCCGCGGCCCGCGCAGCGGGCTGTGCAGAGCGTCAGCGCATTACCATCTCCAGTAAGGACGATTGGTTGGAGCTTGGTCATAGCGCTGGCTCGTTATCCCTTTTTGCCGATCGAAAATTAATTGAAGTGCAACTTCCCAGCGGCAAGCCCGGAACCGAGGGCAGCAAGGCGATACAAGAGTACCTCTCGGGAGAACAGGAAGATGTCCTGCTCATCATCAGCGGGCGAATCGACAAACAGTCACAGAAGAGCAAGTGGTACGTCGCGTTGGATCAGGCGGGGGTCGTACTCCCGGTATGGCCGATCTCACCAGCCGAGTTACCCGGCTGGATAGCTGCCCGCATGAAGACCGCTGGACTGACCGCGGAAAACGACGCCGTGACGCTACTGGCCGAGCGGCTGGAGAGCAACCTGCTCGCCGCATCGCAGGAAATTGAGAAACTGAAACTACTTCATGGCGAGCAGACCATCACCGCCGAGTTGGTGGCAGACACCGTGTCGGATAACGCCCGCTATGACGCGTTCCGGTTGGTCGACGTTGCTCTATCGGGGGATAGCCGGGGAGCCGTGCGGACATTGCGGGGGCTGCGGGCCGAGGCCATTCAACCGCCTGTGCTGTTATGGGCTATCTCACGGGAAGTTCGACTGCTCGCGGATCTGAAGCGTGAAATCGCGGGCGGCACGCCTGTGAATGCGGCACTGAGTCAGCGCGGGGTGTGGCGGAATCGACAGGCGCTGGTGCGCTCGGCGATGAACCGGCTGGGCGGTAGGGATCTCGCTGAAATGCAAGCACTCAGCTTTCATGCAGATGGCGCCAGTAAGGGTTTTATGCAGGGAGAGCCCTGGAGTTTATTGGAGCGGCTCGTGGTCGTGATGGCTCAGGGATCTCCGCCTGTCAGCACGCGCGAGCGACGTGCATAGAGACTGGCCACCAAAACAATTCCTGCACTACCGGTCCACACAGCGACCTGACTGAATCCAAACCCATCAACTCCTGCGCCAAGCGATGCAGCGCCCAACGCGGGCGCGCCCATAGCCAGCATGGTCCAGACACTCATCACACGACCGCGGTACTCAGCACTAGCCGTCAACTGTATGAGCGTTTGCGAGCCGGTACCCGCTACGGTGGTGACGACACTGAGCATCGATACCCACAGCGCCAGGCCCGTTAGGCCATTAAACCACTGCAAACTGATGAGGACGAGGCCTGCCAGGGTGATCGCCGCGCACACCAGTGCCATCAGGCGCGCCAGGTCAGCGGCCTGACGACTGACCAGCAAGCCCCCCAGTACTGAACCCAAACCCGCCATGGCGACCAGTACCGCAAGCTCTGCAGATCCTCCTCGCAACACCTGTCCCGAAAGAGCGGGCAGCAACTCGATAATAGTGCGCCCCAGGAGGCCATTGAGCGCCGTGAGCGCCAACAACATTCTGAGGTCAGATCGGCCCAACAAATGCCGAAAGCCAGCAACCAACTGGTCAACGAAAGACGACGATGGCGCCGCGGGCGCGTCCCGCTCAATCGACAATCGGGACAAACCCCAAAAAGACAGCGCGAACATCAACATTGCGGTCAACCACGCGGCGCTGACGTTCACTTGCGCAACCAACGCTGCGCCCAGAGCCGGCCCCACCATACGAGCAATATTGAAAGACATTGCGGAGTACCCCACCGCGCTGGGCAGCGCCGCGCGCTTTACCAAGAGCGGCACGAGCGCCAGACGCATCGGCGAGTGCAGTGAGGTGGCCACACCGAGCGTCGCCGCGAGCGCCAACAAAGCCGGGCGGTCATACCAACCCAGCCAGGTCGTGAGGGTGCCGGTCAGCGTGATGGCGCTGTGAATTATCATCGATAATCGCAACCCCTCACGCGGATTCACTCTGTCAGACAGAATCCCAAACCACGGCGATAACAACAGCGCCGGCGCCAGCATCAATGCGCCGACAATACCCACCCAGGTGGCAGAGTGCGTCAGATCCCAGGCGCTCCATCCCAGCAGGAACCGCAGTAACCAAGCGCCGAGGCTCGAGAACCAGCTTGCGGGGTAATAGCGCCGAAAACGCGGGTCTGACAGCGCCGATCGGTGGACCTGTCGTGTTTCACGACAGTCCGATAAATCCTCACTTGCTTTTTTGGCCATGCTCAAATACTGTCTATTTATACAGTACTTTTACTGTTGTCGTTGTCTCATCAATACGCCACCTGTCGGCGAGGGCGATACGGCACAGCAATATGAAATAGGAGTGCATCATGAATTATCTACTGGAAGATATTTTCCGTCGCGCCGATACCTGGCGGGGCAGAGACCAACACGGTATGGGTCCGTCTGGTATCGGTCAACAGCAGCGCGTTTTCCTCCACCCGGAAGCCACCGCCGCCAATGGCAATGCCCACACCTTTTCCGGTGTCAGAACGGGTTTCGATGCTCTAGATATACAACTGTATAACAGAGGCTGGCCTATCGGCGGCTGCATCGAAGTTATCAGCGACCAATGTGGACTGGATGCCATGGGCGTGTTCATGCCCATGATGAAGCAGTTATCCGGTCAGGGCCGCTGGCAAGTATTTATTGATCCACCCTATACCCCTTACGCCCCACTCCTCGCCGGCGAAGGGATCGACCTTCAGGAAATCATGCTGGTACACCCCAAGAGCCGCGATGAAGTGCTGTGGTCAACCGAGCAGGCCTTGCGAAGCAGCACCTGCAGTGCCGTATTTGTCTGGCTGGGTGCCACAGATTATCGCTATGCAGAGCTGCGCAAAATACAGCTGGCAGCGGCCAGTCATGGTACACCGGCCATTTTGTTTCGCTCTTCTGAAGCACTGGAGCAAGCCTCCCCTGCCAGCCTGAAAATCCATATCGACGGTTACCGACAAATCAAAATTCTCAAGCAACGGGGCGGACGTCAGAGCCCGACTATTTCCCTACCCAAAGATGACTCACTGCTCGATGTTGCACCGATGTGGACATCGCTGGAATCGTCAGAAACGCTCGGGGCATTTTCCGGTTTTCGCCCCTCTGTCTGAGCTACCCCTCTGTCTGAGCTAGCAATAGCTTCACTCGAATGCGCGCTTCACTCATTTCGGTATAGCGTCCAGATGGCGGAGCCGCTGTTCTTGCACCCGCTTCTGATCACCCCGAGGCTGTCATGCAGGATTTACCCCACCACTAACGTGTAACGTGGTATCGCTGTCGCAATAAAAAAAGCCCCGCTACTGCGGGGCTTTTTGCTTGCTACTGAGGGAGCAGGCCGTTACTGCGCCACACTCACAACCACGTTTCCGGAATCTTCGATATCGAACCGATCAGCATCCATCACTTTGGTCCAGGCACTGGCGAAATCCTTGATGAACCGCTGCCGACTCTCATCGAAAGCGTAGAACTCAACCACTGCGCGAAGCTCGGAGTTGGAACCGAATACCAGATCAAACTCAGTCGCAGTCCATTTCAGGTCGCCTGTCTGGCGATCACGGCCCTCGAATACATAGGCCTCTGAAGAGGGCCCCCAAGCCGTGTTCATATCGAGCAGATTAACAAAGAAGTCATTACTCAATACGCCGGGGCGATCGGTCAGGACCCCTCGATCGCTACCGTCAGCATTGGCGTTCATAGCTCGGAGTCCTCCCAACAGAACCGTCATCTCCGACACCGTCAGATTAAGCATATCTGCCTTATCGATGAGCGCCTGCGAGGGTGTCATGAAGCCGAGGTCTGCCATGTAGTTACGGAAGCCGTCATGACGAGGCTCCATCACCGACCAGGAAGCGTCGTTGACAGACCCCTCAATTGCGTCGACACGTCCCGGTGTAAAGGGAATGGAAACCTGCACACCAAAGGCTTCGGCTGACTGCTCAACGCCCAAGTTACCCGCGAGTACGATGACATCAGCAAGTGATACCTGTTTGCCGCGGGACAAACCGCTGTTGAACTCATCCTGAACTTCTTCCAGCACTGTCATCACTTCAGCCAGAGCGTCCGGGCTGTTGATCGCCCACTGATTCTGTGGTGCCAGACGGATACGCGCGCCGTTAGCTCCGCCGCGCATATCGGTACCGCGATAGGTCGAGGCCGAGGCCCAAGCAGTGCTCACCAGCTGCGTGTTGCTCAGCCCACTATCTGCAATCGCCGCCTCCAATTTGCCGATATCCCGATCGCTAATCAGCTTGTAGTCGCGCGCGGGTAGCGGATCCTGCCAAGCCAGCGTCTCTGCCGGCACATCGTCACCGAGATAACGAATCTTCGGGCCCATGTCACGATGGGTCAGCTTGAACCAGGCCTTGGCAAAGGCCAGCTCAAACTCAGCCGGGTTTTGAAGGAACCGCTGAGAGATCTCACGATAGCTGGGGTCAAACTTGAGCGACAGGTCGGTCGTAAACATGACCGG
>Ga0055584_100003202_pt1 | contig 16195 bp, 14 predicted proteins | sample OSDHelmetaG_FD_58716 | JGI IMG/M metagenome (GOLD analysis project Ga0055584, IMG submission 58716) | Pelagic marine sediment microbial communities from the LTER site Helgoland, North Sea, for post-phytoplankton bloom and carbon turnover... | ecosystem: Environmental > Aquatic > Marine >... | reverse complement strand
GGATAATGGGGATCAGGATGCCGAGAACGGTATTTCGCACTGGGAACAGAACGAATATTTTGATTTCTTTTGATTTCGTCTTTATGGCGGATAGAGCAGAGGTTCTGCGATGACACCGGATGACAGCTTCACCAACGGCCTGACGAGACCAGCGGCGGCGCAATTCGATTTCAATGAACTGATCTTCGAAGATCGCGTTCATCAATGCATCTATACAGAAGAAGCCATCTTCCGCGAAGAAATGCGCAAGATATTTGGCGGCGTCTGGGTTTATCTCGCCCATGAGAGCCAAATCCCGGAAAACGATGATTTCGTTGCCTCCAAACTCGGATTAAGGCCGATCATCGTAGTGCGTGATTCAACGGGCCGTATCCGGGCGCTCTATAACCGTTGCACTCATCGTGGTTCTACGGTCTGTCGCCAAACGCAAGGCAACGCCAAATCCTTTGCCTGCCCCTATCACGGCTGGAGCTATTTCAACTCCGGCAAGATCAGCGGCGTTCCGTGGCCGGATGGCTATGCCGATGACTTTTCCGATCCGAAGTACAATCTGGCGCAAGTGCCACGCGTACAGTCTTATCGCGGCTTTATCTTCGGCACACTAAATCCCGATATGCCACCGCTGGAGGACTACCTCGGCGGTGTCAAAAAACCGCTCGATGAATGGCTGGACCGTCACCCCGGCGGTAAGCTTTCGTTTTGTGATGCCAACCGTCTTAAATTTAACGGCAACTGGAAGCTGCTCTACGACAATTCGGCTGACGGTTACCACGTTATCTTTTCTCATCGGTCGCTGCTTGCGATGGAGAACCGGCTCAATGAAGCAAACGACGAAGACAAGGGCATGTCCTACTACAAGTCGAGCCCGGACAATGCTCCATTCTATGTGAAAGTATTTGAGAACGGACATCACTATAAAGACAAGCGGCCTGCCGTCGATACCAGTCCCGGTGGATTATGGAAGATCGAGGGCCCACATCCCGGCATGGAACATTACGAGGCCATGATCCGTGAAAAACTTGGCGATAAGGCCGGTTCGGTTTTAGACCTCGCCTCATCTGAGCCTGTAAATATCAACGTATTTCCGAACCTGCATATTCTGGGCAATCACGTACAGGTTTCGCAACCAGTGTCACTAACAGAAACAGACACAACCTGGTGGGGGACGGCCGTTATCGACGATGATGATGAGCTGCATGGCTGTGTCGATGCGGTAAACGCCTTGCGCATGCGAACCCAGGAAAGCTTCCCTAATTTCGGAGAGCTCGATGATCTGATGAATTTTGAACAGATCCAGACCGGCCTCGCCGGCGTTGAGGACGAATGGGTCTATATGCATCGCGGGCTCGGCATTCCCGATCGTATCAAACGCGATACCGACGGCTATCTGATTGGCCCGCCGACGGACGAGGTCTTCCTGCGCGAAACCATGCAGGTCTATAAACGACTGATGATGAACGAACCCAGCCTCGTCATCGAACGTGAGATAGAAGCGGCTGCCGACTGATGCAACACGATCCCTCCCGCACCTCATATTATGTTGGCGATGATTTCTATCAATCACTGGTCGATAGCTTTACAGACTGGCAAACCGACGAAGCCGAAATTACCGACCCAGCCCTCCGCGACACCTGTCGAATGTTGCTCGAAAAAGAAGCGCGATTGCTGGATCAGAACCAGCTCGATGACTGGCTGACACTCTACATCCCCGAGTGTCTGTACTGGGTGCCCGCGACACCGCATGGTGGCGATCCACGAACCGAAATTGCCGTCTGTTTTGATGATCGCAGACGGATCGAAGACCGTATCTATCGATTGCAGAACGAATTCGCCTGGTCGCAGCGGCCTTTGTCACGCACTGCACGATTGATCACTAATGTCAGCGCCTTCACGACCAACGACCCCGACAAGCTGATGATCCGTTCAACCTTCTTGACCAATGAATTTCAGGCCGGCGACAAACGCACCTATACCGGCTGGTACGGTCATAAGATCGGCTTTATCGAGGGCGGTTGGAAAATCCTGGTAAAACAGGTCAATCTGATCGATTGCGATCAGAATTTACGCAACCTGAGCATTATCCTGTAGTGCGTTGACCGGTTCACAACAGCAGCCTTTCACAGCAACGCCGCTATCCCCTGCCGTTGGGAGCGAAATCTCTGGGCTCGATTTAGGGCAACCATTGCAGGCGGAGACGGTCTCCGCACTGCGGGAAATATGGGTTGATCGGGGGCTGCTCGTCTTTAGAAACAATGATCTGTCCATTGAAGATCAAATTCGGTTCGCCGACTATTTCGGGACTCCCAGCGAGACCAACACGCGAACTGACCCTGACCGCGATCCACGTATTTTGCTGATCAGTAATATCCGGGAGAACGGCAGACCCATCGGCGCTTTGCCAGATGGCGAATTACAGTTCCATTCAGATTCCGCATTTCACAAAGAACCGCTTATGGCCACGTTGCTCTACAGTGTAGAAATCCCCAGCACGGGCGGCGATACGCTCTTTGCTAACGCGAACACCGCCTACGAAAAGCTGCCAAAAGCCCTCAGGGATTGGCTGGACGGCCTTACTGCGATCAATGGGTACGACTATTCAAACCAGGTAAAGCGGGCCAGCTACGACCGTTCTTCAGGGCCAAACGCAATCCACCCCGTCATCCGCACTCATCCCGAAACCGGGCACAAGGCGATCTACGTCAACCGGCTAATGACGGAAGAAATATGTGATCTGCCTGATGCCGACAAAGACGACCTATTGTCTGAGCTGTTCGACCGTATCGAAGACCCGGATATTCGCTATACCCATGTCTGGCAAACTGGGGATTTGCTGATGTGGGACAATCGGTTTATCCAGCATGCCCGCACCGACTTCCCAACCACCGAACGCAGATTATTGCGGCGTGTCGGTCTTCTCGGCGACAAACCCTACTAACCCAAAAGAAAAAGGCGGCACCCGAAGGCACCGCCTTAAATCCAAATCACTTTATTTTAGCGACTAGTGAGGACTTCATAACTGCTGAGTTTTATTTCCTTGCCGCCCCAGCCAATATTGCATTTTCCGGATACGACTTTTCCGGGGTGGCTTCCTCCTTTGTAGTAAGCTCGGCAAACATAAAGTGAGCGGCCGTTTTCCTTTCCGCCAACTACCTGGTTTTTAGCCCGCTTATTTTTTGACCAGGAAAATTTAGCGCCCTTCGTTGTCAGAACCTGAAATGTACGGATGACACGCTCCTTGCCACCCCAGCCAATATTACATTTGCCAGAGACAACCTTGCCGGGATGCCATCCATCTTTGTAGGACGCACTGCACACTGCCAGGTTCTTTTCCACCGTAGAAAGCGCTCCCTGGTAGGCGCCCCGCGCTTTTTACCCAGGTGAGCTTTCCGGGTGTGCCACGCGAGACGGTTTAGGTTGGTTTGGCTTTCGGTTTAGAAGATGCCTTCTTATTTCCATTTAACCCCTGACCGAGAAAATACTTACTGCATTTGGGGTAGGTTTAGGCCGCAACCGTACTGGCGACACCTGATGGATCAGCAATCGCTGCTATTTCTGCAGCTGCCCTCACCATATCTTCTTCGGTAACGGCGTTATTAAGGGTCTGGCTGGCATCATAACCTTTCTTGATTTTGCCCGCTGCCTTGGCTGCCGCGATGGCTTTCTTCATCTTTTTACCATTCTTCGCGGCCTCAAAAGCCTTCTTCATTTTTTCGAATTCGGCTTTGAGCTTTGCCAGTTTACCTGCTTTGGATGCGGCACCAGCTCCGCTTGTCGCCGCGCCTGAACTTCCAAGCGAAGCCGCAAACGCCGCCATCTGTCCCACAGAGGAGACTTGACTGAAAACAATTGAACCACAGGTTTTCGAATCCTTTGCCGCCCCCATACCGCATTGAACCCAACGATTGGGCGATTTGCCCCAGCAAACTGGGCCAACGCCATCAAAACCGGTACGACATTTCTTGTAGCAAAGTCCCGCATCGCGAACCTGACCCGAGCCACAAAATCCTGGTTTAGGCGCACCGATCTGGACCTTCTTGGCACAGGAGAGGTCCATACCCTGGTTAAGCCCCAAGGTCCAGCAATTGGGACGGGACGGACGGCATATGCAGCATCCCACATTCTTATATCCCGACTTGCATTTCGGATAAAAGATCGCACCATTTTTTTCGTAATTGCCTCGCCCATGTTTTTTCTCGCAGCGACTTTTCATGCCCTTATCATTAATAGCATCGCCAAATTTCCAGGGATAACCCGCCCCACGGCCATATTCAGCCTTACGGCAAAACAGGCCGTCATTTCTAAAGCCTTTTGGACACACAGAATGGCAATCAAAGCCAAACCGTTTCATGCCGCGAGGACAGTTTTTGTAACAAAGCAATCCAATCCGCTGATAACCACGGGCGCATTTCTTCGGTACGGTTCCCACGCTCCGACCGTATGAGTCTTTCCAGCAAAAGTCTTTCCCGTCATCTGCTGCAGCAAATGCGGGCTCAATCGAAAACACCATGAGTGCCATCAAAGATGGCAAACCCAAGTGCCTTTAATATTTTCAACATTTCCAACCCCTTAATTCTTGTTTTGTTTTTTTCTGAACCACAACGCCGTTTTCTTTTTTGTCATGTAAGGTCGAGTATAGCGCCACGGTTGTGGCAAAAAAGAGACATCGTCACAAATCTGTGAGCAACAGAAAAGGCGATACCTGAAGGTACCGCCTTGCATCTTGGTCTCTGAAAGAGAGATTTATTTCTTGCTCTTCAGCCTAGCCCGTTCTTCCTTGATAATCTGGGTCAGCGCTGCCTCGCCGATAGCACCCGGAACCAGCCGTTCACCAATGACAAAGGCAGGTGTTCCGTTAATTCCGAGAGTCGTCGCAAGTTGGTAATTTTTCTGCAGAACCTGTTGGATTTTTGGATCCGCCATATCCTTGCGCAGTTTTGAATAATCCATCCCCAGCAAATTTGTCAGTGCTGCAATACTGTTCTCATCCGACTGGCCCATCATCAGGCCTTCGTGAAACTCTTTGTATTTTCCCTGCTTCTGCGCTGCTAATGCTGCGCGCGCAGCCGTAATCGATTGCGGTCCCAGAATCGCAAACTCCTTGTAAACGACCCGGAGGTTTGGATCTTTCTCCATCACCGCCTTAATCGTCGGCGTGACGCGTTTGCAATAGCCACAATTGTAATCAAAGAACTCAACGACCGTAATATCGCCCTTGGGATTACCGGCGACCGGCGACGTTTTATCGTAAAAAAGCTGATCCTTGTGCGTCTTTAGCGCTGCCGCAGCCTGTGCCTGCTTGGCCGCTTCTTCCTGTGCCTGTAACGCCTGGATGGCCTCGCGAATAATGATCGGGTTTTTGAGAAGGTAATCCTTAATCACCCCTTCAAACGCTTTGCGCTGTTCTGGTGTAACCGCAGAGGCCGCAGATTTGTCCTGCGCCGACGTAGTCATTGGAAGGAGAGCCATCCCAGCAACCGCAATAACTGTCTGAAACCTGTTCACCTGAATGTCCTTTATCTATGTGCAGCGACACTATCCACGGTTTCTGCACACGTGCAAGCAGCCCTGCCCAAGAGGGTGAATATATCCAGTTATTGTCACAAATATGGCAAAGATCGGGTCACATTTTTGCGATTAAACCCTCAACTGATGAAACGGCTCCATGGCTTCCTTGGCAAAAATATCTTCCGGGGTCAGGTGGCGGGCGGTTACCCCCTGATCGTAGCAAAAGCGTAGAAAGGCCTCGATGGTTGTGCGGTTGCGTTCGACGCCGTAGGGCCAGTAATCGCCGTCGGGGAAGAACTCGGTGGCGGTGCGTTCGATATATTGCTGAATCCAGGGCAGGCCGATCTGCGACACGTTCATATCACGCATCCGCCGGACGGAGTTGTTCTTGGCCTCTTCAAATGCGTTGAAGATATTTCGGGCGATCCACGGATTGGCTTCGTAGGTTGACCGTTTGAGCGCCACCGTATGCATGATCGGGAAAATACCCGTCTTGCTGAAATACTCGCGCTCAACGCCTTCAAACTCCGGATAAAGCCGGGTGATTGCCGGATCCCCTGCCAGCATGCGGCGCGGTGGATCGGCGGTAATCAGCGCATCAAACTTGCCATCGACCAGCATATCGGCCAGCGAGCCATCCGGCAGATCAGTCAGGCTAACTCCTTCCGGTGGTTGTTCGGCGGTATTATCGAGACGCCCCGCCGAATGTGGCCCGAGTTGATACCAGTCGATTTCATTGAGCGGGATGCCGACGGTTTCGGTGAGCCAGCCACGGGCATAGGTCGTCGCGGTCTGGGCCCATTGCGGCAGCCCGACTTTTTTGCCGCGCAAATCTTCCGGTTTGGTTATGAAGCCGTCAGAACGGATATAAACGCCGGATAAACGAAACAGTCGTGAGGGAAAGACCGGGATCAAAACGAAAGGCGCATCGCCGCGGGAAATCGCCTGACACGACATCGCAAACGAGATTTCCGAAATATCCCATTCCTGATCCGCCAGAAACCGCTTGAAAGTTTCCTCAACTTCCATCACCAGACTGGTCAGCTCAATACCCTTTGGCTTGACTGCTTCGGTAAACATATCCCGCACATGATCATAATCGTTCATGCCCATCGTCAGATGTATATCGCCCATTGCACCCTCTATATTGTCGGTAACTTGATGGGTTTTGATAGCATGAGCGGGACAGAAGCGCACCTGTGGTAGCGTTCTGATCCTTGTTGACTTAACATTCCCGTATGAAAAGTGACGCGACAGGATGGGTGGACATAGAACGCGGGCTGGTGAGCCGCGACGCCTTCGTCAGCGACGAAGTTTACCAGCTGGAGATGGAGCGCATCTTCAACCGCAGCTGGATCTATCTCGGCCACGAAACCGAAATACCCAATGTTGGAGATTATGTTGTCCGTAATTTGGGCAACGCGCCGGTTATTGTTGTGCGCAACACCCCAGACAGCATCAAAGTCCTGCTCAATAGCTGTCGCCATCGCGGTACCAAACTGTGTCGGGCTGATGCCGGCAATACCAAGAACTTTGTCTGCCCGTTTCATGGCTGGGCCTATGAGATCGACGGTGCCCTGAGGACCACTGGCTTTGACCATCATTTCCGCAAAGACACCGATTTCGGCACCATGGGTCTGGTGCCTGCGCCGCATGTCGACAGTTTCTACGGTCTGATTTTTGCCTGCTGGGATGACGGCACCGCTCCGCTACGCGACTATCTCGGCGATATCGGCTGGTATCTCGAGATCTTCTTTAATCGCACGCTGGGCGGGATGGAAGTCCTCGCGCCACCGCATCGCTGGCGCACCAAAGCCAACTGGAAAATCGGGTCCCTCAATTTCATTGGGGACAGCCAGCATTCGCCGACCACCCATATCGGACCGTCGACGCTGGATGCCGCCCGCACGATCCGCGATGGGTTTCGCAAACACGGGCAGGACAGCTTTCACGTCGTTACCGATGAAGGCCATGGCTGCACCCTGACCTATCTTGCGCCCGGCATGCCGGAGAAGAATTACCTTACTCATTCGGATGCCTTGAAACCACTCTATCAGGCATCATTGAGCGAAGATCAGGCCTCAATGCTGCATCATTTACGGGTCTGTGTCGGCACGGTTTTTCCCAATATGTCCTTTATCGAAAGTCAGGTCGGCGCCGGAGAGAAAGCGTTAATTATCCGCCTCTGGCAACCGGTCAGCGGCACAGAGATGGAGGTCTTAAGCTGGGTATTTGCCGAAAAGGAAGCCGAGCAAGGCTATAAGGACAGGGTGTTGCGGAGCGGGTTTCATAACTTCGGCGCAGCCGGCGTTTTCGAACAAGACGATATGGTGCTTTGGGAATCAGCGACGGCGGCCAGTAACAATCCCATCGCCCAGCAATACCCCTACAGCTTCCAAACCGCCTTGCCCTATCTCAACGCGCCGGATGAAAATCATAAATGGCCTGGCTGGGCCCATCGCCCAGCCGATACCGAATTTGCCCAGTTCTGGTTCATGAAGCGCTGGGAGGCACTCATGCGGGGCGGCGGGAGGTAAATCTCATGAGCGATCCTGCCAAACAGTCACCCGTCGATATTGAAAATTACATTGCGATTCAGCGCTTCCTCTACGCCGAAGTGGCCATGCTCGACAGGCGCGCCTATCAGGAATGGTTTGCGCTTATGACGGACGATATCCGCTACCAGGTAACGACGGTTTCAACCCGCCCGGCACAGTATGAAACCTCTCGATTTGCCATCATCGATGAAGACGCACAGACGTTAAAGATGCGCGTGGACCAAATATCTGACCCTAATCTGACACATGCCGAGAACCCGCCAACCCTGACACGACGGCTGGTTTCAAATGTCGAAGCATATTACGGAGAACGGAATGGCGTTTTTGAGGCAACGTCTGGTATTCTGCTCTATGCCAACCGCGCTGGGTCATCAGAAACCGGCCTGTATGTCGGCGAAAGAAAAGATGTCCTTATCCGCGAGTCCAGCGGCTTCAGGATCGCTAAACGCACCGTCAATTTAGCCCAGACAGTCCTGCAAGACAGTACGCTGAGCCTGCTCCTCTGAACCGCTACTTATCGCTTTCAGGGAAGGCTTCAAACTGATGCAGCTTCCCGGCATCCAGCGCATGAGCGACGGCACTGCGCGTAAAGATATTGATTTGTGGCTTATATAGACTTTGATCATCGAGCGTGCCCGCACTCAACACATATTGATCATCCCAATCATCTGATCGGCAGAGCACGTTGGAACCGCATTCCGGGCAAAAGCCGCGTTCCATAAAAGTGCCACGGTCTGTGTCTTTGCCGTAGAACTTTAACTCGCCCTCAAGCGTCATATCCGCTTTCGGCACCATCAAGCTTGAGGCAAAGGCCGTGCCGGTATAGCGCTGGCAATCCTTGCAATGGCAAAGGCCGGAATAAAAGGGCTTTTCTGGAATCGTAACTTCATATTTTACCGCGCCACAGAGGCATTGTCCGGTTGCTTTGTCAGCCATTGTCTTCTCCCGATCATTCATATTTGTCGTGGTGTCTAACCCATTCCAACCCTTAGGACAGATTATCCTCGTCCCGGCCTTTGGGAACAAGATCAGGATAGTGATATGTCCCAATCAACGGATCGAGACCACGCTCATAGCAGGAATAGGTGTGATAGACAGTACCATCGGATTCGAGCGCAAAGACGCTCATGCCAGGTGCTTCGGTCGCCGGAAACCTGGTCAGATGATAGTTGTAATAAACCTCGCCTTCGATCTGTTCAGCCGTAAACCCGACATCGAAGTCAGAATTGAAGTCAGACCCGAGGCTGGACACCCAATCAAAGCCCCATCCCATCCAGTCCCGGAACAATATGAGCCTGTCTAGCGGCGCGCGCGAAATCGCCACGAGCGACACGTCCCGCTGTTTTAGATGGGTAATAACACCGTCATAATTTTCCGCCATTAGAGAACAGGCTTTACACCCTTCGTTCCAGTCTTCACCAAACATAAAATGCTGAACGATGAGTTGACTGTAGCCAACAAACAAATCAGCAAGCGTTCGCGTACCGGCTTCGCTTTGGAACCGATAATCTTTTTCGATTTTCACCTTCGGCAATGCCCGGCGCGCTGCGGCGACCGCGTCACGCTGACGGGTCAGCGCTTTTTCCTGTTACAGCAACGCGAGGCGGGCTGCCAGCCAATCTTCCCTTGAAACCTTATTGACGTCTGGCATCTGACTGCTCCTCTAGAGTGTTTTCATTTCTGCAACGAGCTTTGCGAGGCACTCCATTGATCCTTCCCAACCGCCACGATGTTGCTTGAGGCTGCCATCATCAGGGAACCTCGTCTGCCTGAATTGCATCTCCGTACCAGCGTCACTCTCCAGGAAATCGATCTCGATCAGCATTTCATGCCCCATCGAGCCGTCTTCCTGTTCCCACTGCCAGCTAAAGACAAGACGGTTTGGTGCATCAATTTCCTGGTAGTGCCCGTGAGCCCAGTGATCACCCTCACCCCGAATACATATCTTGAAAGCACCGCCAGTTACGACGTCTGTCTCCGCCACCGGACAGGTAAATTTACCTGGCCCCATCCGGCGCACCAACCAGGAAGGATCCGTCCAGGCACGAAACAAAACTTCGGACGGGACATCGAATTGCCGCGTAATTTCGAGAACGAGGTCTTCCTGTTGTGAAGTCGTTTCAGCTGTCATTTTCCAGTTTCCTCTTCCGGCCCTTTGATCGGCGATTTGTGGATTTGAGTTCGGATTTCAGAAAGCCTTCCAGGGCATCGAAACGGGATTCCCAAAACACGTGATATTGATCGATCCAACTCGCCGCTTCGATCAACGGCTCAGGATTGAGCGCACAACGTCGCCATTGCGCCTCTGCTTTGCGTTCAATGAGCCCGGCCTGTTGTAAAACTTTGAAATGGCGGGAGATCGCCGGCAATGAAATCGTAAACGGGTCTGCCAGCTCTCCAACTGATGCCTCTCCTTTCGCAAGGCGCGCAAGGATCGCCCGACGCGTCGGATCAGACAGGGCGGCGAATGTTATACTTAAAGGATCATTTTCCATCTATATTTAACAGTATTGTTAATTAAAATTTATGTTAAATATAGATGGAACGGAAAAGAGTCAGGAAACCAAATTTCAATTTTTCGAATTAACCAGCTTCACGAAGCTTGAAGCGTTGAATTTTGCCAGTCGCGGTTTTTGGCAGGTCATCTACAAAGTGGAACCAGCGCGGATATTTATAATGCGCCAGACCCTCCCTGCAGTGAGCTACCAACTGTTGTTCCATCTCATCGCCCGTATCAGACACATTGTTAAGCACGACATAGGCTGCTGGTTTCAAAAGCCCATCTTCGTCGGAATGACCGACTACCGCCGCTTCAAGCACTTTTGGATGTTCGATCAAACGTGCTTCGATCTCAAACGGCGAGCACCACAACCCGCCGACCTTCATCATGTCATCGCCACGACCCGCATTGTGGTAATAGCCCTCCGCGTCGCGGTAATACATGTCCCCGGTATTGAGCCATTCGCCCTTCATCGTCGCAGCGGTTTTTTCTGGGTTATTCCAATAGAGTTGCGCTGACGATTCCCCCTTCACCCAAACCGTGCCTATAATATCGGGATCAGTTATCTCCTGCTCGTCATCATCTACCAGCTTCACATCATATCCGGACACCGGCTTGCCCGACGTGCCGAATTTATAGTCATCTGGCCGGTTGGCGATAAAGATGTGAAGATTCTCGGTGGATCCCAGCCCATCTATGATCAGAGTGCCAGTTTGCTCTTTCCAGCGACGAAACACATCGCCAGGCAAGGCCTCTCCCGCCGAAATACAAATCCGCAACGACGACAAATCTGGCTTCTCCGTCTCCATCACACGGAGCTGCTGCGCGTACAATGTCGGCACACCGAAAAACACTGTCGGGCGAAACTTCTCGATCATCGCGAAACTCATCGCCGGAGTAACTTTTTCATCCGACAGCGCAATCGTGGCACCGACCCACAACGGAAATGTCATCGCGTTACCAAAACCATAGGAATGGAACAGCTTGCTGACGGAGAACACCGTGTCGTCTTCCCGCAATCCGGCGGTGTTTTTGGCAAACCGTTCCGAGGTGCAGACCATAGATCGGTGCGGATGAACCACGCCCTTGGGATTCCCTGTCGACCCTGATGAATAGAGCCAAAAACAATCATCCATATGGGTAATTGCCGCAGCGTCGAGAACGTCGGAGGCTGATTTAACCTGTTCTGCCAAGTCCTCAGCAATAATGATTTGTGGGGGCGTATGGTCTGATGCAGCAATCGCTGGCATAAGAGTTTCCGCAAACTGCGCGCTGTATACAAGACCCGCACATTCAGAATCAGAGATTAAGTAGCTATAATCTTCGGTCCGCAGGAGCGTATTTACCGGTGCGGGAACTATGCCTGCCTTGATAGCGCCGAAAAACATCGCAATGAAGTCCGGACAATCCCGCACTACCATCATCAATCGATCATTCGGTTTGATACCGAGTGACAACAAGTAATTACCGTAACGATTTACCGTTTCACTGAGAATTTTATAGGACCATTCTTCATCGGCCGTCCTGATCGCGATCTTGTCACCACGTCCTTCGGCTAGATGCCGATCAACAAAAGCCACTGCCACGTTGAACTGAGGCGCAAAATTCAGCCGGTTTGGTTCTACTGAACGGTCTATTTCGACGATGTTGTTTCGCATAATTCTCCCTACTCTACAGGCCCCAATTTTGCGCCAAATTCCCCATCGAGCAAACTGTTCACATAAAATCGGTATTTCAACGAAAATAATGCGGCATTTCGCGCAAAAACAGCGGGTTGATTTTGTGGCGAATTGCTGGCACCAACTCTATTTCCCGAACGCGGTCGTTCTCGCAACAGACCGAGTTGTGACAAAATTTGGATAATCGCAATGGCCGACGTGGCAGAAGCTAAGAAATATCTCGGAAAACCTGTAGAGCGGGTTGAAGACGACATCCTGCTCATGGGTAAAGCCCAGTATTCCGACCACTTGCCGACCCGCGCCGGCACTCAACATGCAGCTATTCTCCGGTCGCCACACGCCCACGCCAAGATCATATCGATCGATACCAGCAAAGCCGAGAAAATTCCCGGCGTTGTCGCTGTCATGACTGGTGACGACGTTAAGGAGATGTCTGAAGCCTTTTTGATCGTCTTGCGCCAGCCGATTAATCAGTGGGCCCTCGCGGTCGAAAAGGTTCGTTATGTCGGTGAACCTGTCGCGATGGTGGTCGCCCGTGATCGCTATATCGCCGAAGACGCCCTTTCCGAGATCGATGTTGTCTACGAAGCAATGAAACCGATCATCGATCAGGAAGAAGCTATTTCCGACGATGCGCCGATCGTACATGAAGCCGTTGGCAGCAACGTCGTTTCAACGCGCGACTTTACTTACGGCGACCCCGACAAGGCATTCGCTGAAGCGGATAAAGTCGTCAAAATGAAAGTTCGCTATCCGCGGAATTCTCAGACCCCGCTTGAAGGCTTCGTTGTCACCGCTGACTATCATCAAGGCGAAAATCTTTATGATGTCGCCTCGAACTATCAGGGGCCTTTTACGTCGCATCCGGTGATGTCGATGGCGCTGCGGGTCAAGAATTCCCAGCTGCGGATGCGCACTCCGCAATGGTCGGGAGGCGGTTTCGGCGTAAAGGTTCAGATTTTCCCTTACGTCGTTCTTATCTGTCTCGCCTCCAAGAAAACCGGTAAACCCGTTAAATGGGTCGAAGATAAGCTCGAACATCTATCGGCGGCAGCGGCTGCGCCGAACCGGCTGATTGAAATGGAAGCTGCCGTCATGAATGATGGCACCGTGACCGGTTTCCGGTTCGACCAGCAAGACGATTATGGCGCCTTCCTGCGCGCGCCGATGCCTGGCCCGCTCTATCGGATGCACGGTATTCTGACCGGCGCCTACGACATCAAGCATCTATCCGTCACCAATCGCGTGGTCATGACCAATAAATGCCCGTCTGCAATGGTTCGTGGCTTTGGCGGACCGCAGATGTATTACGCCATTGAACGGATTATGCAGAAGGTCGCCATCGAACTCGACATGGACCCGCTCGACGTTATTCGCAAGAATTTAGTCCCGGCAGGTGTCTTCCCCTATCGCGCCGCAGCCGGCGCGCTGATTGACTCCGGCGATTATCCGGCCGCAATTGAGCAAGGCGTTAAAGAAGGCGAACTCGAAGCGCTCAAGAAACACCGCGATGAAATGCGCGCCGCGGGCAAAAAATATGGCATTGGTTACGCGGTAATCGTTGAACCGGCCCAGTCCAACATGGGTTATCTATCCAATATTTTGCCGCGCGATGAACGCCAGCGAAACCCCAAGGGTGGTGCGGTTGCCAACGCGACGGTTAACGTCGACCCACTCGGCACCGTCAGTGTTACCGCTGACTCCATTCCGCAGGGTCAGGGTCATATGACCATCCTGTCGCAGATTGTCGCAGATGTGCTTGGGCTAACGCCTGATCACATCAAGGTCAATCTCGATTTCGATACCGCGAAAGATGCCTGGTCGATCGCCACCGGCAACTATTCATCGCGCTTCTCATCGGCAACCACGGTTGCCTGCCTGAAAGCGGCGGAAAAGGTCAAAGCCAAGCTGTCACGCATCGCCAGTCAGACCCTCAATGTTCCGGCAGACCAGCTTGAGTTTGTAGACGGCAAGATCCGTGATCCAGCCAACCCGGAAAACGGCATCAATTTCTACCGTGCAGCCGGTACGGCGCACTGGACACCAGGTAACCTCCCGGATGAGATGGAACCCTGCGTCCGCGAGACCGGATCCTGGTCACCGCCAGAGCTGGAATCGCCGAATGAGAAAGACCAAATCAATACGTCACTGACCTATGGTTTTGTATTCGACTATTGCGGTGTCGAAATTGACGAAGACACCGGCGAAGTCAGGATCGACAAATACGTAACCATGCATGATTCAGGCACTATACTGAATCCCTTGCTGGCAGAGGGACAGGTACATGGCGCATTCGCCTGGGCCGTTGGCTGCGCCCTCTATGAAGAATTCGTCTATGGCGATGATGGCAGCTTCCTGACCGGGACATTTGCGGATTATCTGGTCCCGACCTCCTGGGAAGTACCAGAACCACAAATCATACATATGGAATCACCTTCCATGGTGACGCCTCTTGGTGCCAAGGGCATCGCCGAAGGCAACTGCATGTCGACACCAGTGTGTCTCGCAAATGCCGTGGCGGACGCTTTGGGTGTCGAAGATATTACTTTGCCGATGACCCCATCAAGGATCAGCGCCATGATCCATGGCGAAGAAAAGCCGCCGGCAAATAACCAACCTGTCGCTGTCACCCCTGTTAAAGGCGAAGGCAATGTCTTGCGCGGCACCGGCGAAACCTTTGTTCCGGCTAATCCGCAAGAAGTCTGGGATACTTTGCTGGACCCCGAAGCCTTGGCTGCCGTTATCCCCGGATGTCACAAACTCGATCTGGTTGGTGATAACAGCTACCAGGCCGATGTCTCACTTGGTGTTGGGCCCGTTCGCGGTCGTTTTAAAGCTAACGTGGCGCTGTCGGAAATGGTTGAGCCCGAAAAAGCGACTTTGTCGGGCGGGCTAATAGGTCCCCTCGGTGCATCGCAAGGTTCCGGCCATGTTTCACTAAGCGCTGCTGATGGTGGTACTAAAGTTAACTATGACTATGCAATTGAGTTGACGGGTACCGTCGCCTCGGTTGGTGGTCGTTTGCTCGAAGGTGCAGCCAAAGCGCTGGTAAATCAATTCTTTCAACGGCTTGGTGCCCAGGTGGGTGGTACGCCGGTTGCTGGAGAAGCGTCATGGTGGCGTAATCTTCTCCGTAGTTTGGGGCTTGCAAAATGAAACCAAAGGCTTTCGATTATATAAAGGTTTCTTCCGCAGAGGAAGCTGTCGCCGCATTGGCACAGGGCGGCGAGGACGCGCGCATTATCGCTGGCGGTCTGTCGTTAATGCCAATGTTGAACTTCCGACTGGCCGAGCCGAGTATTCTGATCGACATTTCCAAAGTCGACTCGCTGAATTATATTCGTGAAGCCAATGGCTCAATCGAAATCGGCGCGGCGACAAGGCAGGTGGATCTGATGCGTTGGGACGGGTTAGATAGTAAATTACCCCTGCTCAATGCCGCCTTCCCCTTCACTGGTCATTATCAGACCAGAGCCAAGGGGACAGTGTGTGGGTCTCTGTCTCACGCCGATCCAAGTTCTGAACTTCCCCTTTGCCTGGCGGTGCTTGGCGGTGAGGTTGACCTGCAATCCGCAACCGGCAAACGCACGCTCGCAGCAGCCGATTTCCAGACCGGCATGTTGTCAACAGCCAAACAGACTGGCGAGATGGTCGTTGCGGCCAGGTACCCCACAGCAAAAGCCGGTGACGGACATGCTTTTACCGAAATGTCCCAGCGCCGCGGTGATTTTGCAATCGTCGCCCTCGCCGCCGTAGCGAGCACCAAAAAGATCAAGCTTGGCATTGGTGGCGTTGCAGACAAGCCAACGGTTCGCGAATGGGACATCCTCGAAGGCGAAGCCCTGGATGATGCTTTAAACGAGTTCGCCTGGGATCTGGGCGGATATGACGATATTCATGCAACGGCGCGCTATCGCCGTGAACTGGTTCGCCGGCTTGGTCGCCGGGTAATT
>Ga0055584_100003201_pt1 | contig 16195 bp, 12 predicted proteins | sample OSDHelmetaG_FD_58716 | JGI IMG/M metagenome (GOLD analysis project Ga0055584, IMG submission 58716) | Pelagic marine sediment microbial communities from the LTER site Helgoland, North Sea, for post-phytoplankton bloom and carbon turnover... | ecosystem: Environmental > Aquatic > Marine >... | reverse complement strand
CCATATCATGTCCGCTGTGATCCATAGTGTCGGAATTCGAGTCCGCGTCATCGCTATTGTTCATGCGTTCCAGCGCTGCCCCGATATTGGACTCAGAGTCGATCAGGAACTGTCCTGAAACCACCACCTCTTCGCCTTCAGACAGGCCATCTGCAATCGCAACCCGGTCGCCGGACTCGATACCGATGCCAACCGGTTGTGCCCTGAAGCGCCCACCACCGAGGGCAACAACAACCCGGTTGACCCTGCCACCACGAATGAGCGCCTCACGCGGCACGTGCACTACATTCCCGGAGGCATCCCCGTCAATGACAACCCGCGCGAACATGTTCGGCCGTAACTCGGTCGACGCGTTATCGAATCGCAGTCGCACTTTCAAAGTGCGCGTTTTGGGATCCAGCTCCGGATAAACGTAGTCGACCACACCACGCCAGGTTTTGCCCGGCAGGTAGTCGAGTTCAACCGTGGCATTTTGTCCGGCCTTCACCCAGCCGGACTGGCGTTCGAACACCTCAGCAATCACCCAGATCTTCTCGAGTTCGGCAACCGACATGATTTCTGTCGCGGGCGTTACGTAAATCCCCTCACGTACGCCGAGATGCGCGATGACGCCGTCGGCCTCTGCGGTGACGCGAACGCGCTGGCTGACGGTTCGCTCACTGTCGAGGCGAGCGACTTCGCTCGCGCTCATGCCCAGCGCGTTCAGTCGATCCCTGGACGCAGTCAATAGCAGCTTGTTGTTGCTGCGCAGGGCCGTCAGATATTCCTCCTGAGCGTTGACGAGTGTCGGAGAATAGAGCTCAAATAACAGCTGCCCTTTGCTTACCGGATCGCCGCTAGCTGTCGTCGCCAGTTTTTCAATCCAGCCGTCAACGCGGGTGTGCACGTGTAGCACAGTGTCCTCGTCGTAAACGACGTAACCGACGGTATCTATCTGCCGAGACAGTGGGCCACGTTGTGCCTTGGCGGTGCGCACGCCGAGGTTACTGACCATTGTCGGGTCGATGGCGACAACGCCTGGCTGCCCATCAACTTCATCGGCGTAAACCGGCACCAGGTCCATGCCCATAGGCGACTTTCCCGGTTCATCGCGCTGATAATTTGGATCCATCGGTGCCGCCCAATAGAGCACCTCACGATCAACACCAGGGCCACCGCCACTGCCCGGGCTAGCTGGGTCTCCGATCGAACGGCCGATGAAGACACCGATGACAATCGCGACCAGTACGGCAATTGCCGTGAAAGTATTTCTGTTCATTGTGAGATCCCTCCGAGGTTGGCGAGCACGGCATAACTTTGCGCGCGCTCCACCTGCAGGCGAATGTGATCAATACGGGTATTCAGATCATCGATGTAGGCGCGCATGACGTCGGCGAAATCACCCTTGTCGCTTTGGTAGGCCAGTAACGATGCTTCAGCATTAGCATTGGCCTGATCAAGAATCCGTGTGTCGTACAGGTCCAAACGACGCGTCAGGTCGTTCCACCGGGAGAATTCCGATTCCAACTGGCTTCGCAGGCGCCGGAAAGTTTGCTCACGGCTTGAGTTTGCCGCACTTCGCTCCTGCAGCGCGGCCGTTAAGGTGCTGTCGACAGAACGTTTGCGAAAAAACGGCAGGTCAACCGTGACCCCAAGCGTGATCAGGTCGGAACGTGGCTGACCCGAAGACAATGAACCATCCCGATAGCTGTAACCGACATCCAGCGCCCAGCCTGGCTTGGAACGCTGTTCGGCGAGTTCGACGCCGGCGATGCGCGCATCAAAACTGGCATCGGCCGCCTGCATCATCGGGTGCTGCATCAGGCTCGACTGCAGGGACTCGTACGCAGGCATGCTTGACCATGCCGGTAATTTCAGCGCGACCGGTCGGCTGGCATCGCCTCCAATCCACTCGCCAAGCGCTGCGCGAGATCGCGACCGCTGCCGCTCAATCTCAATCAGACGATCATCAAGCCGGCTAAGCTCCAGTTCTGCGCGCAACACATCCAGTTGCGTCTTACGCCCAACCGCGTACAGGGAGCGAGTAATGGCGGCAAGATCATCAAAGAGCGGTCGTGATTCTGAAACCAGGGCGTGCGCCCGCTCCCAGTAATAGACATCCAGCCACGACTGGCGTGCTGCGGTCAGTACATTGCGGCCTCTCGCCGCGGCGTTTTGATTCATTTCGCTGGCGAGAAAATCAAATCGTCGTGTCGTAATATCACGCGTCTTGCGGGCTGGAAACGCCTGGCGCAAGCCAACACCAGCACTCGTCATACCCTCGGTGGTGAAACCGCCTGACTGCAGAGGGAAATTGTTCAGGCCGATACGCAGCATTGGATCCGGCAGTTCGCCGGCAATCAAACCACGTTCCTGAAGCGCCAGTGCTTTGGCCTGCATTGCCTGTTGACCCGGCTCCGCCAGCAACGCCTTGTCTTCGACTTCGGCCAGCGTCAGCGGAATATTGTGCTGTGCGTATAAAGGCGACACAAACAGAGCGGTCGCCACCAGGGCTGACCAGCGTGTCATCACTATTGCGCCAAACAGACCGCGGCGGACGGTTTTGTACCCGGGCGTCGGCCCGAACGGAAAATACATCAGAAAAACTCCTACGATGAAACCAGAAAAAAGTGGCTTACAGCGTGGAGCTATCTAATCCAGATAGACGCAAAAAATCTTGTGTAATGGCGGGGAATAATCGGCGGGATCGGGCGGCCGCGGCTCGTTTTCGGGGATGTCTGCCCTGTGCGGCAATGGCCAGGGAACAACCGTCGAAACTACGAACAGGTCATCGTAATTTTCAAACTTGACGCCCCGCTTATCGGGCGTTGCTGCATCCAGTTCACAACAGTCAATTTGCTGCAATTCAACGGTGGGTGGGCAGCAATCATGGCCATCCTGATCTGTCTCGATCGCCATGGCGCAGGGCAATAGCGCCAGATTCAGCCAGAACGTGAGCAACACGGCGACACCCCTTCGGGTTACCCGTTTGTCACGCTTTAGTTTGAATAACTGAATCATCCTACCTTTTTAGCGCTTTGGCGCGGCAGGCGCAAGGAAATCGCTCAGGTTTTCGGCCCAATATGGGTATCACCGCGGGCAGCGGCGAGGGCAACCTGCTTGCGCCGTTCCTCAAGGCGGGCCAGACGATCTGCATCGGCCTCGTTGACGCAGAGCGGGCAGGAAACGCCTTCACGATAATCCGGCGATGCCATATCGTCTCTTGATAACGGGCGGCGGCATGCGTGGCACTGCACGTAACCGCCTTCTGCAAGATCGCGATCGACGGCAACGCGGGTATCGAAGACGAAGCACTCGCCCTCCCAGCGGTTCTCGGTGTCGGCTGTCTCGGACAGGTAGTTCAGTATCCCGCCCTGCAGGTGATAGACGTCTTTAAATCCGAGTTCGAGCATCAGTGCCGTCGCCTTTTCGCAGCGAATACCGCCGGTACAAAACATCGCGAGTGGGCGGTCCGTTGATTGCTCTGCGAGTTCTTCAGCGAACGCCGGAAATTCTCGAAAACTGTCATTGCCCGGGTCGATCGCGCCGGGAAACGTGCCGACCTCAACCTCGTAGTGATTGCGTGTATCGATCAACAAAACGTTCGGGTCCGCTATCAATTCATTCCAGCGTTCTGCTCCTACATGCTCGCCGGTGCGTTCATGCGGAAGAATATCGGGACGTCCAAGCGTTACGATTTCCTTCTTGACCTTCACACGCATTTTTCGAAAAGGGGCCTCATCAGCATCCGTCCAGCGTGCATCCAGTTCCCCGGGGATATCGAAAGCTTCGCGAATCCAGTTCATTACGACCCGCACGGAGTCTTCGCTGCCGGCGAGTGTGCCATTGAATCCTTCGGTCGCAACCAGCATCGTGCCCAGCAAGCCCTGCTCGTCGCAAATTGCTTTCAATTTATCCCGAAATGAATGCGGATCCTTAAGATCAAGGAATCGATATAGCGATACTACTTTCATGGGTCTTTCTTCAATCAATAGCTGTGAGCGACAAGATACTGTGACGAATTTCCTCTCCCAGCACGAGCCGGGCGTCGGCGCCAATGTTAGTCAGATTGTCATCGAATTCGATGTTGCCGTCGCCGTCCCGCCGCAGGACGTCAAGGTCGTGCAGGGTGCGTATGAAATCATGAAACAGCGTCTTGTTAAAGAAGTCTGGCGAGTGCAGCCCGTATATCATCGACAAACGTTCCGCACTTTGCTGACACATCGATTCGAGCTGTTGTCGCGACAATACACCGGAGCCGTTGCGCACCAGGATTGCGATGACGAGATAGAAGCGCTGCAGCATCGGCACCATTGATTGCCCGAGCATCAGCAGCTGAAACGCCTTCTCCGATCCGGCGGGCGGCCGAATAAGCGTTTTCTTTCGACTGCCATAGGTCAAAATATCCATGTCGATCAGTGATTTGATCGCCTCGCTGGTGACATCGTCGACATCAGCCAGATCCCACTTCAAACACAGCTCCTTCTTCATGAACGGATAGATCAGGCGGATCAATCGCTGCAATTCAAAATGGCCGAGCTGGCGTCCCTGGATGAAACAACAGGCAACGGATGCCGGCACCGCCAGTAGATGAATAATGTTGTTTCGAAAATAGGTCATCAACACCGCGGTTTCTTCGGTCATATGAATGACCTCGCCCATCGGGTGGGTTGAGCGGCTGATAACCTCCAGTTTTTCGCCGTGCGCGATAATCTGATCCGCGGTCCAATCGGGTGTGGTCACCGAATCGGAATACCTGAACCGCTTCAGAAGCCTCAGACTGAGGTCGAGCTGGCGGCGTAACTCATCAAGACCGATAGTCTGTTTCGGTGTTGCCAGAAGGACATAGGCCAGCAGACTGATCGGCGTGACAGCCGCTGCCGAATTGATCCTCTGCATGATCTCTGTACCGAGTTCATCCACGATCGCAGCGAGCCACGACGGTCGCTCGCCATTCTCGGACTCGTAGTTGCGCCAATCCGGGTGCAGCCTGTCGAGCATCGGCTCAAGCTCGATCGGCTCCGCGATGTTGACATAGACTTTGCCGAAATGATCCCGGAGTGCCTTGATCGATCTGATCAGGCCACCGACTGTTTCCCGCTTCTTCGCGGCGCCAGCAAGCTCCCCGATAAAGGAGTCGCCCTCAATGAGTTTTTCGTATCCAAAGTAAACCGGCACAAATACGATCGGCCTTTGCGGGCTCTTCACAAACGAGTTAACTGTCATCACCAGCATGCCCCCTTTCGGTGACAGCAGGCGACCCGTGCGACTTCGTCCACCTTCGATGAAGTACTCCATCGAATGACCCTTTACGATAACCTGGTTGATGTAGGCATCGAAAACGGTCGCGTACAGACGATTTCCCTTAAAGCTGCGACGCAGAAAAAACGCACCGCCCCGCCGAAGAATGCCGCCGACGACAGGCATGTTCAGATTGATACCCGCGGCAACATGAGGAAGGTGCAGTCCCTCTACGTAAGTGACGTAACCCAGCAGCAAGTAATCGATGTGACTGCGGTGACAGGGAACGTAAATGACCTCCTTGTCTTTCGCGACATCGTGCAGGCGGTCCATATGATTGACTTCGACGCCATCGTAGATGCGGTGCCAAAGCCATCTCAGCACGCGCACGAGAATGCGGATAGTCGGATGTGAAATATCCGCCGCAATTTCGAGCGCGTATTTTTCCGCTTTGCGGCGTGCCACCTCCTGCTTGCGAAAATCGTCGCCGGCTTCGACCACGATGGCGCGGCGCACCGCTGGCGTACTCAATACCTGTTTCACAAGCGTTCGACGATGTGACATGTCCGGACCGACCGTCGCGGTCCGGCGTTGGCGAAAATGGACTCTTAGAATTCGCGAAACTTTTCGAACGGCCACGTTCGCTTCAATGTCGCCCGTACAAATTGTTCGAATCGGCAGTGCGTGACTGAAACGCAGCAGGGTATTGCGTCCGTGCAATACGGTGACGAAAAATTTTCGTGTCCGGCCACCAATGTCCCAGTTTTCTGAAAACATCAGTTTGAAGAATGAGTGCTCTTTTTCGGGTGACCGGCCCCAATAAATCGCGACCGGAATCAACAACAACTCCTGCTCGCAGTTGTCCGCGCCCTCGACCAGCCTCTTGAGTCGCTGTGAGCCAGTAGTGCTACGGCGACGCGTCCAGAAACCCGTGGAACGCCGCATCACGATAAATCGTTTCGACTCACGTACGCCACAGAACTCGAACGATTCGGTAGGTGAAGGCATACCGCTTCGCGCACAGGCCTGCTCAAGCGCGAGCACATCCGCAAGGCCACCTGTCTCCAGGATATAGCAAACGGCAGCTTCACTGTCTGTTATGTACTCAGCGGGAATCTCAGGACGTATGGCCGGACGCGCCCAAATCGAGAACACCTTCCCAAACACCCAATAAAGCGGGCGAGATATGAAACTTGTGACGTTCATGGCGGATAATACTACCCAAAAGATCGACCCAGCAGGCCGTTGACTTTTAAGAATTTTCGGCATCCGGATTGTCGTACACTGTCTGGACCGACTCCAGGAGGTATTCATGTTTCGCTGCTTCAGCCTGTGCCTGTTCCTCTTTCCCACACTCGCCTCGGCCGAGGCGGAAATTTACCTGCAGGTTCTTGGCATCGCTCAGGACGCTGGATACCCGCAGGCCAACTGCTACCAGCCACACTGTATGCGCGCCTGGGAGGACCCGGCAATGCGACGGCTGACCAGTTCCATCGCGGTGGTTGATACACAAGCGAGGAACAAGTATCTGTTTGATGCGACGCCGGATATTCGTGAACAACTGTATCAACTGAACAGGGCGGCCCCTGACGGTGAGTTCACTCTGAACGGAGTGTTCCTTACGCACGCGCACATCGGCCACTACACCGGAATCATGCACTTCGGCCATGAGGCCAGCGGATCGTCCAACGTACCCGTCTACGCGATGCCGCGAATGCTTGAGTTTCTCACGACAAACGGTCCATGGGACCAGCTCGTTCGGTATCAGAATATCCGGCTGATGCCGCTCAGCGATGGGACGTCCATAAGCTTCGGCAAGAGTCTCGAGGTAACGCCACTTCTCGTTCCCCATCGCGATGAATATTCGGAAACGGTTGCGTATCGCATCGACGGTCCGAAAAAAACGGCGGTCTTTATTCCAGACATAGACAAATGGGACCGCTGGCATGCGGACATCCGCGCTATTGTGCAGGCATCGGACTACGCATTGGTCGACGCCACATTTTTCTCGGATGGCGAGTTACCCGGTCGGGACATGAGCAAGATTCTCCACCCCTTTGTATCCGAGAGTATGGCATTGCTTGACGATTTGACGGACGAGGAGAAATCTCGTGTGATATTCATTCACATGAATCACACCAATCCCTTATTGATTGATGGCAGCGAAGCACAGGCGGAAGTTGAGCGGCGCGGCTTCAGGTACGCAAAAGAAGGTATGCGGCTCGCGCTGTAGGCGATAGCAACACAAATCTAGTCCGGGCTTGACGCCTCGGTCTCTTCCAGTGCGTCATCGATCGATTGCTTTTGTTCTTCCAGGATCGCTTCGACCTCATGTGCCCTGTCCATTGCATCGTGTAAAGCGTCGGCTTTCTCGTTGATCGGGTCAGCCGCCTGGCTTTCGCTGGAATCGCCGGAGTCGCCGCTGCCGCAAGCAAATAGCAGCGAACTCGCCACTAGAATCGTCAGGTGTTTCATTGTGCTTCTCCTCGTCACTTGTGAGTGCCGTCAATGCCTCTAACAAACTGTTCCAGGTAATCGTTTATGGCGGCGATGTTCTCGGTCAGGCGGTGATCCCCGTCCAGCAAATACAAGCTGGCAGAACACTCGCGCGCATAGCGAATGCTGTTTTCGACCGGAACGATGTCATCGTGCCAGCCGTGCACTATGGCTATAGGCATCGACGGCGGGCTCGGGGTCAGCTTTTCATAGCCTTCCATGTAGTATGCCGGCGCCAACACGAACAGGCCTGCCGCATTCAGCGCGTCGGCAGCGGCCGTCGCCACGTGACCGCCCATGCTTGAGCCCACCAGTATCAGCCGATCGCTCAGACCGCTGCATTCGCGTATCAGTTTTTCGACCCGCTCAGTTGGGTCAGCTATTCCCTGGTAGTCAATGCTGTCTGTACGGCAGCCCAGTGTTTTCACCCGCTCGGACATGGCCCGAATCTTGGTACCCCAGGGGCCGCTTTCCTGGCCATGAGAAAAAATTACGCTTGTCATACGATTATTCCGTCTCCAGTTTCACAAAGTTCCTCGAGATGCCGGACGAGCATCCAGTCCCGGTCCTGGCCCCACAGAAGGAGATCACCCATTCGTACGGTCGGCACGCCCCACGAACCGGAGTCCAGCATCGACTCGCGGTTCGCCTCGATCGGCTCCCGCCAATCGTCATTTTCCATCACTTCCTTGACGCCCGGCCAGAACAAACCGCTACGGCCGCTTACCTTCCGCATGCCTTTGTCCGTGGCTACATCAACCGCCTCGGACCAGATAGCGGTTCCCGCATTGAGCAGGAAATCGCGCGCGCGGTGTTCGGACTCGGCGTAACGATAAACGGCAAGACAGCGCTCGGTGCCGATGCCCACAGGATCCGCTATTTTGCCGAAGGGAACGCGTCTTTTCGCCGCCTCGCGGCAGGTGTCGCTCGCTATGTAGAGCAGTTTTCGTATTGGTACTTTCATTCCCCGCATGACCATCGGAAGAACCGGTCGCAATTTCATTTCAACGCCAAACGCATCGGCGATTTCTGATATGCGGGGCAAAGCAAGATAGGAGTATGGGCTTCGGAATGAATGAAAGTATTCAATCGGCGGCAGATTTTTAGCCGCGCTGGGCGGTGTGATCGGCAATGACACCTGCATCGCCTGCCTGATCGATTCCAGCAGGGGATCAGGCGAATCGCTGGCGGCAAGGCCAAGTTCCGATAATCGCTGAGTCAGATAATGCAGCCGGTCAACACCCCAGTACCATTCGCCGCCGTAGTGCAGCATTGCACTGTTGTAGTGACCGAGTTTTCGCAGCAGTTTCCGGGATTGTCTGATCGTTTCGCCTGCTTCACCGCCCGGGTTTCCCGACCGACTCAGTCTGGCTGCTGCAGCCGTGTCGCCGCGCCAGAAAATCTCGAGCGCCTGCCTGAGTTCTTCGTCGAAGCTCTCCGTAGCAACCCGCACTGCAACGGCGTCCGAAAGCCCGATGCGATACTCCGTTGGCGGCGAGCTTCCCTTGTCAAGAAAGGGAATACCCAATTCTCGCGCCAGACGGATGCAGTCCGCGACCGAATACTCGGCCAGCAAGGAAGGTTCGGGCTGATACTCCCCGCCCTGAGCTTCGGACAGGTACAGGCGGAGCTCGATGTCGTAGTGCTTTGCCAGACTCGGCAGATAGTGCGAAAGAATGTAGGAATACGGGTCGTCGATCTGCAGAAACACCGAAACAACGTGGCGTTTCCCGCTGAGCCTTCGGCGCGCTTCAACCAGGCCGCGACGCGCATTGATAAGCCGTGAATCGAATATCAAGGTCAGTAATTTCGACCGCAGCCGTCGGACCAGACTCATTCTTCATCCCACATCGAGCTTGGCTTCCAGAGTAACTCATCAAGGCCCGGCTCCCAGCGATATTTCGTCATATCGACTTTTCCGTTGATCAGCGGGACACCCTCTTCTGAGAGACGATCGCGTTGCGTTCGAAAGTTCTGGCTGTTGGGATCGAAGGCACTCTTGCCTGACGAGGTAATGACGCGATGCCAGGGCAGATCGAGGCCATTCGGCGCGTGCCGCAGCGCGTAGCCGACTTGCCTGGCGCCCCGTGGGATGCCTGAAATCTCGGCGATCTGCCCGTAATTGGCTACAGTTCCCTTCGGGATATCTTTGATTGTCTCCCAGATTCTGTGCATCCGGGTTTCGCGATCGAGTTTGCTCATGTCAGCAAATATCCACCCCTGTCAGCTTAGCCCAAGACGGGCCTGAATCTCTCGCTTCGCGTCTCGCAAGACAGTATCCCGGTCAAGAGACTCGAGTATCTGTTTCACCACCAGCTTCGGCCCACCGTCGCCCCAGGACTTGCCCTGCGCCAGGTACTTCGCCGCCGCCTGACCGACCAGGTAGGTGCTGTAATAGGCTATCGAACCTTGCGCTCCTGCCGTCAGGATAGTCGATAATCCGATCGTGCCGACTTTCAGCGCGCTGGATACGAAATGCATAGCCCATACCGTACCCATCAGTGCGGCCGACTCCGCCACGATGACCTTGATGATCGATCCGGCCTCTTTCTGATTCAGCGGCAAGTCGTAGACCTTCGACAGGTGGATAACCATGCCGACATCGATGAAGGCCGCGGCGAAGAGGTCCGCCACCGGTACCGGATTGAACGCGACAGCAATTCCCTTCGCAACGCAATACGTCCGAACCAGCCGCTCCCCAAGTTCGCTCCTGGCCGCCAGTATGCGACGCCCGACCTGATCCGACAGATCCGCTGCGAACAAGCTCGCATTGAGGGCCGCCAGAGTCTTGCCTTCAGACTCCAGTATCTCCCAGAGCTTTAGCCGCAGCTCGGCAATATCAGGGTCGCGATGCCGCCGGGTCTCCCGCTCCGTACCCCCCTCGTCAATCTCGACGACGATTTGTGGCCGAGGTTGCGCTGCGACGGAGATGACGTGCTCGGGGTCAATTATTCCTGCTGTCTTGTTCCTGATCGACCGCAGCAAAGCCTCCAGCTCCATTGCTGTATAAAGATCCGATTTGTTCAGCGCCAGCAGGATGGGCCGGCCCTCGGATATCGCCGCCTTCAAGGCATCGAGCTCTGTATCCGTTATGTCGCTGTCGATGACGAAAATGACCAGATCGGATCGTCCCGCAACCTCTTTTGCCAGCGACTCTCGATCTTCGCCACCGGCTTCATCCAGGCCGGGTGTATCGATCAGAAAAACGCCACCGACTTCCAGCTCACTCCAGGCCTCGATCGATGAATGCCGGGTTTCCCCGTGCACCGGACTGACGGAGAACCGCTCTTCACCGATGAGCGCATTAAGCAGAGATGACTTGCCGGTACTGACACGCCCAAAGGCAGACAGGTGCAGATGCCCGTGGTCAATTTTGTCGAGCATGGCCTGGACAGCGTCGTAGTCGTGCGAAAGAGATTCGCGAACGCCGTCCGGAAGACGCGTGTCATTGATCAGGTCACGCAGACTTTCGCGTGCAAGACCCAGGTGCCCTGCACCTTCGTCACCGACCGCTTCAGTCGGTTTTTTCGTCCAGCGCCATTTTGGCAATGCGGCGAACGCTCGCTTCCAAATGCTCACTGATACCTTCCTCAAATTGTTTGGCAGCGGTTTCCGGAACCAGCTCACCGTGACGTGCGAGGGTCAGCACAAGACTGCGACCCAACGCATCGAAAATCAGACCATAGGCCACGGCGTGTGCCAGCCCTCCTACTACGGTTCCCAAACCAGGAAATGCTTTCAGGCCGTTTCCCGCAACCGCCATTGAAAGCGGTAACGCCCGCCCAACGCGACTCTGACCCATGGATAAGAATTCTTCGATGTCGAGATCGCGAGGCGCTGCACCATAAATCTTACAGAGCTCTTGCGTCATTGCGGTGCCGATATAGCCCTGGACCAATATATCGGTTCCGGGGCTTACTGCCGCCATTGCTCCAACCACCGCTTTGCGCGTCGCGCTGCGAATGACCTGTTCGGAACGCTGCAGCCGATACTCACTCTCCGCCGCTTCGAGTTTTTCAGCGGCGATCTGAAACACCGCCCGTTCCCGGCGCGCATCGAGCGGCCGGGTGTCGTCGCCGAGAAGCCGGTTGATCGCCACTACCAACACAGCAACGTCGGCCGGCCGCTCGCGACGAGTCGTTCCCTCGTGGCCGTCGGCATGACGTTCGACGATCTCCGTCTCGCCACCCGCACTAACAGCAACAACGTGATCCCGTTTTACATCGCCGCCGAGTTCATCAATGCGCCGCAACAACTGCTGAAGAATCGTTGCCTGCTCGTCCGCCGAGTATCGGTCCGCTTTGTTCAAAACGAGAATGATCGGCTTGTCGAAGGTCAGCAGCAATTTGATAGCATTGAGTTCAGCCCGGGTCAGATCACTGTCACAAACAAACAACACGAGATGCGCACGTTTGGCCTCCTCCGTCGCAACATCGTCCAGTCCGTCTTCATGCCCGCCGGTCCCCGGAACGTCGCTTAGCAATATTTCCGTACCGGCGTCATTGCGCCATCTGTAATGACGCACATCGTCGGTCGAACCACCTATGACGTCGATAACAACGTCAGCTTCAGGAACCAGCGCCTTGATCAGCGAGCTCTTGCCCGCGCTGATTTCACCGAAGAAACACAGGTAGACAGCTCCGCTGGCCTGCCGCGCAGCGAGATCCTGGAGTTCTGCCTGGGCATCGCTTGTGTCGACCCCTGCGGCTTCTGCCTCTGCCAGTCGTTGCTTGATGTCGATTCTGGAAGGCGGTCCACGTCTCTTGCCGGGCGTGACCTTCTTTTTGACCACCAGTTGCCACGCCAGCCATACGGCCGCGATCGCAAGCAGCACCATGACAGCAACGTACGCGTACAGAAAAGCGGGTGGGCCGGCTCTCAGCCGGTCCCACACGTTTAGCGCCGATTCAGAAATAAACAGCAGCGCCCCGGTCGCGACAATGAAGACAAGAGCAATGACGACCGCTATTGAGACGCGAATGAATCGATCCAGTTTCATAGACTGTCAGTCTACCCTATGCACAAGGAGAGCCACGGCCCGTTTCCGCTTTCGCTGTTACAGCTGCGACTGAACCCAGCGATCGATCTTGGACTCGAGAATCGACAAAGGCATCGCGCCGTCCTTCAGCACTTCGGTGTGGAAGTCCTTGACGCTGAATTTCTCGCCGAGCGCGACTTCTGCCTTGTTGCGAATCTCTCGAATCTTGAGCTGTCCCACCTTGTAAGCCAGCGCCTGGCCTGGAATCGCCATGAATCGCTCCGCTTCAGAAACGGCACGAACCTCGGCCACTGCCGAGTTCTCGAACATGTAGTCAAGTACATCCTGACGCGTCCACTGCTTGGCGTGCAGTCCCGTATCAACCACGAGGCGGATTGAACGCCACAGCTCGGCATTCAGGCCACCGAAATACTGGTAGGGGTCGGTATAGACGCCCAGCTCTTTGCCGAGCGACTCGGCGTACAGGCCCCAGCCCTCACTGTAGGCTGTGAACCCACCGAAACGGCGAAATTCCGGCAGTGCTTCATTTTCGCGCTGGATCATGATCTGGAAATGATGGCCCGGGATGGCTTCGTGCAGGAACAGTGACTCCATCGCCCACTTGCCGCGCGCTTTGATGTCATAGGCATTGGCGTAGAAAACGCCGGGACGAGCGCCGTCAGGCGTCCCTGCCCGGTATGAACCACCCGATGCTGAAGCCTCACGAAACGGCTCAACCCGTCGGACTTCGAAGCCGGTCTTCGGCATGACGTCAAACAGGCTCTTCGACAGCTCCGATATGTGATCCGACATGTCGCGATAGCCCTGAATCAACTCCTCGGCTTCGTCATAGAAAAACTGGTCATCAGTATTAACAAACTCAAAGAAATCCTTAAGACTGCCCTCGAACCCAACCTCTTCCATTACCCCGTACATTTCCTTGTGAATACGGGCGACCTCGTTCAGGCCGATCTGGTGAATCTCGTCCGGTGACATGTCGGTCGTTGTGCGCAGACGTACCATGTAGGCATACCAGTCGGCACCATTTGGCTGAGCATAAAGTCCTACTGTCTCCCGGGCCGCGGCGATGTATTCATCCCCGAGGAAGTTACTTATGCGCATGTACGCGGGAATGATCGTATTGCTGATCTTGTCCTCGTAGGCTGCCGTCAGACGCGCCCGGTCCTCATCACTGAAGTCGTCCGGCATATTGCTCACCGGCTTGTAAAAGTTGCTGTCCTTCACATCGTCAACGATGTGTGCATCGATTTGCGGTACCAGCTTTTCCATCAGGATGCGCGGTTGAGTAACACCCTGCTGCATGCCTTGCTTCATATTGCTGATAATTTGATCAATATTGACCGAGAACTGGTCCGCGCGACTCAGGAAATCTTCGTAGTCCTTGACCGTCTTGAAGGGGTGCGCGCTGGTTCCACTGCCGAGCTGAACAAAGAAGTTCGTGGTCGAATAGAACTGGTTGATTGGCTGCAGATGAAACGGAAACTGCCTGCCTTCGAGTGACTGCTCTCGGTTAATCCTGAACAGGTCATAGCTCAACTGGTCCTGGTAGTCGAGTTGCTCGCGGTCGATCGCAAGAAGACGCTCGAGAAACTCCTCATCCATTGCCGTCGCTTCGGCGATGTACTCCGGGCTATTCGTATTGGCCAGGCGATCGTTGTAGCGGTAGTCGCCGATGAATGTCGCACTGAGCGGATTGAGCTCAAGATTGCGCTCAAATTGTTCGTCGAACAGCGCGTGCAGTGATTCCCCAGCGCTGACTTCTGGCGCCGCAGTCGCGGCCGGTTCTTTGGACTCGCCGCAAGCGACGACAAGAAAGAGAGCGACGAGCATCGCCGCGAGACTATTTTTCATTGGGAACTCCAGATTCGGAATCAGGAGATCATAAACCCAAGGCCCCGCTGTGCAAAGTTCAAAAGCACGAATCAGGCGGCTGTGTGCCGGACCGAGAGGCCGAAAGCGGTGCTGCCAACGCGAATACCAGTCGCTGTCTGATGCAGCGTCAGCGAAACAGGTTCATCAGAGTCAACAGGATGAAACACGAGCAATATCGTGATGCCGTGTTCTTCGTGATCGGCGCGATTGCTGACGCCCGCATCGCATTGCACGATGAAGTTGGCATTGGCGAAGGCACCCAGATCGTCAAGACAGTTCAGATAGGTCGATACCTGGACACGCAATCGATCTGCCAGCGTCGAGTCTGTTGGTTCGAACACCGCCCAGCGGGTTGCTTTAGAAATACTGTTGATAATTCTCAAGCAGAGTCGGCGAACCGGCAGCCTCGCAAACGCCGCGCCGCCCTCGCTACCGCGACCCATTGTCACCGAACCTGACACTCTCGCCTTACCGACTGGGCCAGGGATCAGAACATTGAGTCCCGCGCGCTTTAGCAGGAGTTCGTCTGCATCACTTAAGTTGCACTCCGGCCGGAGACTGCGATGCAGGCCCATGCCGTGCTGATCCAGTGACTGCCAGGGACCGTAGGTTCGATCCTGCTTACAAAGCAATCCAGCGAGCGCACCGCCGACTGGTCGCGATACGTCATCATCGCTGTCACGCACTCGAACTCGCGGGTAATAGCCAATCAAATTCGCGCTCGCGTAGCCGAGATCGCGCACCCCTTTTACCGCGGACTCCGCTGTTGTCCAATCCAGCGACGGATCAACTACCAGCATTGCGCCTCGTTCGCGGCAATACAATTCGGCGGCGAGAACAGCCGCAGGCCCCAAATTCCGGCCTTTTCCGGGCGGTGGCATGTACAGCAAATCGAAATATTCGATTTGTTCCAATGCGAAAAGACCGCTGTGCTCGCGACGCGATCCGATCAGGTCGTAGTCCGACAGCCCGGCACCGTCTGTGCCAGCCTGGCTGTGATCGGTATATGTCGACTTGTATGATCCAGCGGCTGCCGTTCGTTCCGGACGACGTGTCGGGAGGGGATGTTCCACCCTGGCCATCTCCGACGTTGAGAGCGCATCGACGACGAAAGAATCGGACTCCTCCTCACAGGAAAGCTGCTTGAAGTACTCCTGATCAATGATCGTAAAATTGGCTGGATTGACTCGTTGCAGCGTCAGATTGAAAAGACTTTCGTTGTCATCATCAATACCGTCGTAATCAACCGCAGCGCGAATATGCTCTGTCGAACCCGGCTCTACCGAGCGCAGAACCAGCGCGGACCCGCTTGCCGGTAAGCACAACAGCGCGCCTCTGGCGTTATTCGCAACCCGGATGACGTAGAGTCGCCTGCCGCCGTGCAGAAAGAACTGTTTGACGGCCGGTCCGAGACTGGATCGGCTCCATACATCCCCGAACCGGCGGCGAAACTCACCAAAGTTGCCAACCAGAACCGGTGTATTCAGGGGTCCACGAAGCGCACGGCCAACAAAGGCGGCCGTGGTTTCTGGACACACATCGATGGGCTGATCCATCGCTGCGATTTCGGTGACCGTGATACCGTGGTCAACTGCATCTGACAAACTT
>Ga0055584_100003200_pt1 | contig 16199 bp, 16 predicted proteins | sample OSDHelmetaG_FD_58716 | JGI IMG/M metagenome (GOLD analysis project Ga0055584, IMG submission 58716) | Pelagic marine sediment microbial communities from the LTER site Helgoland, North Sea, for post-phytoplankton bloom and carbon turnover... | ecosystem: Environmental > Aquatic > Marine >... | reverse complement strand
AAGTAAGCCTGATTATAAGCAGTGCGTATAATGAGATTTATTTTCTTACTTTAACTTACAAAAATAGTATTCTTGTGTTTTTCTTATTAAGGTCTTATCTCTCTTCATTCAAGGAGTATTAAGTGCTTAAAAGATTCCATCTCTCACTAGTTTTAGCAGTGTTACTAAATCCAATGACCATATGGGCTAACTTTCTAGATGTATCTTACTTCGTAAAAGGAAACCCTCTTATCGACACTAACGCTACAACTAGCTCACTTGATGGATACTTTATCAGTACTGATAAATTTAAAATCGTTCGTAGCGACTACCAATTTGAAATAACAACAGCATTTGGTTTAGGTGACCCTCAAGAAGATGGTAAGCCTGAATTAAAACCATATGAAGGCCCAGAAGAAACAATTTACAACGAAACTCTAGAATTTAGTCCAAGTGATGTTAGATTTGGTGCCTCGAACCTGACTTACTGGTTAGGTAAAACTGTCGATAAAATTGTTGAGCTTGGCTACCTGGGTTCCAAAAAACTAAACATAAAAGTGTACTCTCACTGTAAAGACATGCTTAATGCTTACTACTCTCCAGTGGATAATGTTATTTGTGTAGGACATTTACACAAAACTCTTGGGAAAGACTCTTTAGAGGGAATGGCAAGTCTAGCTTGGGATGCAGATGTTATTGTTCATGAACTCGGACACGGTGTTTATGGCAACCTCACGACCATGACCAGAAATAATTATGTAAGCTTCGGTAATGATATGGTTAGCGCAATGAATGAAGGCCAAGCGGACTTCATGGCCCATGTGGTGACAGGTGCTGAAATACTAGCTCCTTGGATGATGAACATGGCCAAAGAATATTACAGAAAAACTGCTCCTCATATTTATCCTTACGTCAAAGACAAACAAGGTCTTAGACATATTACAAATGACTTTAAACTTAACACTCACTTTTTTGGTGAAATCCATGATGATGGTTCTGTTATCGCAGGCGCTCTTCAAAAGGTTGCCGATAAAATTGGTAAAGAAACTGCTCTAGATATTTGGCTTGAAACTATTACTAGAATTCACGAGGCCAATAATTTCTATGATTTTGGAAAAATAATGGAGCAAGTTGATGAAGAACACAACTTTGGTGTGAATAAACAGTACATCGAAGAAAGCTTCAAGGCCCATGCGATCTATGGAAACCCTGAAATGCTTGAAGGTGATATTACCGCTGAGGCCAAGATTGTTGATAAAAAAGAAGAGCTTATTGAAATCCTAAAGTCATTAGGCATAGATAAAGAAGAGACCCTTAATCAACTAACAGCAAATAATAATGGCAATGGTCAACTCGATAAGGATGAGTGTATTTCTCTTGAAGTGGCCTTTAAAAATGTTAGTGATAAGGATCTTGTAGGTCTTGAAGTTTTTATTCCTAAGCACATGGTTCCAAAAGGATTAAGCAATCAAGGTCAAAACAGAAACTACCTTGGGTTTCTTAAGCCAGGAGTTACATTCCCAGAAAAACCAAACTATAAGAACAAAAGAAGACCTTGGTTCTATGTTTGCGCGACAGAAGAATTTACGCCAGAGCAAACCTTACCAATATTTGTAAGAAACTCCGGTGAAAACACCGTTAAAATTGATGTGAAAATCAACTAATCAAATTGAAAAAAGTAATTATCATATTGGCCTTCATTATTATGGGGGCCTTTTTATACTCACAAAAAGAATCTCATACTTCCTTAATAAACCAAGATACTCAAAAACCGGTTTTTGTTCCAACAAATAGAACCCCCAAAGAGCTCACGCTCATAAAAAATAAAAAGGATGAGTTCTTTAAGAATTCAAAAAAGTCATTTGATGGCTCTTGGAGCAAGGTCAATTTTAAAAAAGAAAAAGAAGTTCTATTTAAGTCTAAAGAAAATTTTATTAAAGATGTTCTTAGTGAATACCCTTTTCTTTTAGATGATCTTCCGAAAGGGGTTAAAATAAGTGGCCAAACTTTTAATGAAACAGCTAATAGCAATATCATTATTTGGAAATACAGCTTTAATGGAGTTCCTTACCCAGGTCAAAAAGTTTTTTTCTTCAAGAAAGAAGATCAATCCCTAGGCCACCTTTTCCAAATCAATAATGATGTGCCCATTCTTCTTGAGTTCAATAAGTGTAGAGCGATGAATGAAGACAAGGCCCTTAAAATCGTTCAAGGACTTCATAAGTCAAAACTTAGCAATATCAAAATTAATAAGATGTATTTCCCTGACTCAGGTCAGACTGCAAGCCTTGGTTATGAATTCACTTATGATTTACCAGATTTAAATAACAGTTTTCTTGTGGCCATTGATGCCTGTAAAGGTAATCTTATTAAAGGCCCTCTAAGTATTCTTGAGCACTAGCGGTTTCTCTCGCTATGAGATTATTTTTAAAACTGTCCCAAAACTGATCATAAATATCATCTTGCCCAACGACCTCTTGGGCAGAGACATAGACAGAGCCTGGTAGTCCACAAGGATAGACCTTTTGAAGCTGCTGATTCATAACATTATCACTTAAGACATTTAAGGCCATACCGTGATAGGTAATAAAACGAGTAACGGCGATTCCAATTGATGCCATTTTTTTCTGATTCCACCAAAGCCCAAGTAGTTTTTCTTTGTAGGATAGATCTGTTAGGCCATAGTTTTTAATTAATGTTTCTTTAGCAATATCCAAAAGGTAGTTCATAACTTTATACACATCAAGCTTTTGTCCTAAAGAACAAATCGGATAACAAATAAGTTGTCCTGGATAATGAAAGGTTAATCCCCCACCCCTTTTTATATCATATAGAGGTATTGTAAGCTTTTGTCTTAATTCGGGATTAAAGTCGATAAGATCCACACCCTGAAGCTCTTTATTTTTCTGAAGCCCTCTACCCAAAGTAAAGCAATGAGGATGGTTACATATTATAAAAATCCTAACCTTCCTATGCTCTCTTATATAAGAAACACAGTCCTGCTGAAAATCATGGGCCAGATTATAGTCCCAATTTTTTTTCTCAACGAGTATAAAATGATCACTAAAACGCGTTACGTTCTCTTCACTAAGACCATATTGAGAAAGAGATAGCAAAGGGTTCAAACCTCCACTCCCTTTGAACGAAGGTGCTCAAGAAAATCGGCCGCCTTATAAGAGCTTCTCACCAAAGGCCCAGAGGCGACAAATTCAAAGCCAAGCTCGTAGGCCATTTCTTTTAATTGCTCAAATTCATCAGGGTGATAGTATTTTTCAACTTTAAGGTGAGAAGGCGTTGGCCTTAAATATTGCCCAATTGTTAGTATTCCGACTTCAACCGCACGAAGGTCCTGCATGCATTGTTTAATCTCTTCAATATCCTCTCCAAAGCCAACTTGGATTGAAGATTTTGTTGTAATATGAGAAAAGTTTTCTTTATAAAACTTCAAACAATCTAGTGTTTTTTGATAACCGGCCCTTTTATCTCTCACGATATGAGTAAGCCTTTTAACGGTTTCAATATTTTGAGCTATAACGAAGGGATCACTATCGCCTAGGACTTTCATATTTTCCGGTCGAGCATCAAAATCAGGAATTAAAACTTCCACCTTGGTTTCAGGGTGATCATTTCTTATTCTTTTTACCACGTTGGCAAAATGGGATGCTCCACCATCAGCTAAGTCGTCTCTATCAACACTTGTAATGACCACATACTTTAGTCCCATGGTCTCAACCATTTGAGCACTGTGATCAATCTCGTTGATATCAACAACCCCTTTAGGGTTTCCTGTATCAACATTACAAAAACGACATGCACGCGTACAAGTACCACCTAAGATCATAATCGTGGCCGTCTTAGCATCCCAACACTCACTTAAATTAGGGCAGGAAGCTTCTTCACAAACCGTCCACAGACCTTTGTTTCTTAAATTATTTTTGACCTGTTTATAATTGGATCCTTTAGGCAATGGAACTTTAAGCCAACTAGGTTTTCTTTCTAGGTCTTTAGGACGCTCATAATAAAGAGACTTATTTTTTCTTTTTTCTTGGACCTTTTTACGGGCCTTATCATAGTTATAATCAGACATATCTCATATTAGCAGTTATGCATCATTAAAACCAATAATGCCTCGCATAACCAGCATTTCCCTTTTCTTTAAGATGTGTTAATCCATATTTAACAAAAGGTCTATTTGTGAAAGTAAATTTAGTATGTGGAATCGATATTGAAGGTATTAATGAGGCCCTACTCACTAAAGGGGTCAACCCTCAAAAAGACAGAGTCCTAGAGATTGGTGCTGTTATGTGGGATGTTGAGTATCAGCAACCAGTCAAGATTATCTCAGAGCTCATTAATGAAACGGATAGACTTCCCATAACTGAAGAAGTTCAGGATCTTACAGGACTTAATGACAATATCATTAATAAGTATGGAAAAAAGGATGAAGAAATAAAACAGTTCATCAATGAACTAAAAGCTTTAATGGAAAAAGCTGATTTTATTATGGCCCATAATGGTGACAATTATGACCGACCCATGCTTGGGGCCTTCTTTAACCGCTTTGGTATTGCTCTTCCAGAAACTCCATGGATTGACTCAACAAGAGATATTGAGTTCCCTAAACCTATTATCCAAAAGTCTTTGGCCATGCTGGAATATTCACACGGCTTCATCAACCCATTCCCCCATCGTGCTCTAACAGATGTATTATCTATGCTCAAAATCGCCTCAAATTATGAATTTGATCGTATAGGCCAATTGGCACTTTCTCCCAAGGTCTTACTTGTGGCCGATCTTAAAGCTCCCAATTGGAGAAATAAAGATGAAGTCGAAGAATTTAATAGTATAAAAAATAAAGTTTCGAAGGCCAAGTTCAAGTGGAACCCTGACAATAAAACATGGTCTAAAGTTTTCCCTAAGATTTTACTAGATGAGGGAAAAGTAAGATTAGATTTTGAATACTCTATTAAGCCGCTTTAGGTCCTGCTAAAGATGTCCAACTCCATCTGTCTACGGCCTTTATAGTCGCATCAATCAAGTGCTCTCTCATATCCTCTTTAGATAATATTGCATCCGATAAATCTAAATAGATCTCTGGTAACTCTTGGTCATCGGCCGCACTTACAAATAAAACTGGTAGCTCATGCCCTATATATTCACAAAGCTCCAATCCATTCATACCAGGCATAAAAATGTCCAAAATAACCGCATCGAATTGCCCTCCAGAATCTAACTCTGCCTTTGCCTCAAGACCATTATGTGCTTGAAAGCAATGTATTCCTTTACTTTTAAAAATCTTGGCCATCAAACTTAGTGCGGAGTCATCATCATCAACAATTAGCACTGTTTTTAAATTTGAGTCACTGTTCATATCAGTACCTCCTCCATACCCCCTATTATAATACTCTTAGAGAGCTATTCTAAAATACTTTGTTGTCAAGAATTTTAACTGGCATTAAGCTCATAGTATGATCTTTTTTAAATGGGCAGTTCTCATACTTATCTTTGCTCTTGCATTTATTTCAATATGCATATTTGTTCTCTATAGAGTTCAAAAGAAAAGAGAAGAAAAAGAGGACCAGTATTTACCTGATTATATAGAGGATTTACCTCCTCCCCAAAGCTACCAAATCATAGGTCGATCACCCCTTGACCCTTTAGATGGCCCAGATTGGCCTAATATGATGGCAATGATCTCTAAGCGTTTGATAAAACATAAAGTAACGAAAGTTGTTCTTATTAACGGGACATTTATGGGCGAGGACCCTTTTGATCTTTTTCAGGCGCTTCCTTATCTACCTAAATCCATAAAAAGTTTTATTATTAAAGTCTCTACTTTTATTAGAGAACTTATTTTCACAGATGGGGCCCAATTCTCCCATAAATACCTTCAAATGCTTCAATCCTCTTTGGGTGAAGTCGATGTTCACTCTTTCACTTGGTCGAGCTCAAACCACCATATTGGGCGTCTCAGGGGTGCTTTAAAACTTCTCGAGCTCTTAAGTAGCTTTCAAGATAAACGAATTTTATTGATGGCCCATAGTCATGGAGGGCAATGCCTGGCCTTACTGACTCAAATCCTAGACAAAAAGTGGGAGTGTGACCCCTTACAACGCCAAGTTGTTAATTTAAAAAAGCTGGATCTTCTCACCTTAGGTATGCCAGCACGGTATCGTTTCAAATTAAATGAAAATATAAAGCTACTCCATCTTATTAACCACCGAACGGCCCTTCCATTAGGGGGTCATTTCACTGGTGTGCCCTTTACCAGAGATGGTGACTACCTTCAACAGTGGGGTGTAGAAGGAAGTGACAATCCTTCACCTTCTCTCAAAGATAATCGTTTAAACAAAGAGCTCAATATTGTGCTTGGAGCTGGTACGGACCCACTCCAATGGAAGAAAAATATCAAAAAAAGATCTCGTGTACCAAAAGATGGACATACGTATCTCATTGATTATGGTGATAGAGGTTTTTTTATAAATACTTTATTAGGCCACGCCATATACACTCGTAAAAGCATGATGCTTAAAACCTTTAGGATACTTGTAGATTTTTTTTATTAGGTATAAAACCTCTTACTGCTTTTATTTTTAAAACTTTGACCTGCAAAGAGCCTAGTGTTTCTTCAACGACACCTTTTATCAGAAAGCTTCTCTCAATCTGAAGCAAGTCCTGATAACATAAATAAACTCCTGGAAAAAAAACGGTCTCAAATAAGCTTGTCTCATCACTAAAGGTAGAAAACAGCATGGCCTCTCCTTTTGATGTCCTCACTTTCTTAGAAGTAACATGTAGACCAAAAAGAAGAACCTCCTTACCAACAAAGAACTTTAGCTCTTCTGCCCTTACTCTTTGCTTTATTGAAAGAACATTTTTATAAAGTGCCCAATGTGGAAAGGAGATCGCACCACCAAAAACATGAAATTCATAGTCTATAAAACGATGTGGAGAATACTCTTGTATTTTAGGAAGTACAGCACATTCATATTTAGAAACCTGCCCTTTTAAACTCGCGAAGTAAGCGTAAACTTCCCACATTTGATTAACATAAGTCGATTTTTTGAAACTGGCCAAGGCCCTTGATTTAACAAGTAGTTTAGCATCTTCAAAACTAATCTTTGTTCTGTCTAAAAAATCAGCTAATGCTTTATAGGGGCCCTGTTGTCTTTCATTCAGAATTTTTTGAACACCTTTTTGGGTGATCCCTTTTATCTGTGATAAACCGGTTCTTAAGGCCGAGAGATTTCCATAAAAGTCATAATTACTCTCATTGACATCTGGTGGAAGAATTTTTAAATCCATTCTCCTGCATTCATCCAAATAGGAAAATGTCGTATAATATCCTCCACGATTAGAGATTACCGCGGCCATAAACTCTGCTGGGTAATGGGCCTTAAGGTAGCATGACTTATATGATACCAGCGCATAACTAGCAGAATGTGCTTTACAAAAAGAATAGCCACTAAAACTTAAGATCATCTCCCAAACCTGGTTAATGACCCTTTGGAAAATCCCCTTCTTTTTTGCTCCTTCAAAAAATTTAATTTTATAATCCTGAAGAACTTCTTTCTTATCTTTTTTATCTATAATTTTTCTTAAATTATTTCCCTCTGTACTTGTAAAGCCTGAAAGGGCCATGGCCACTTGGGTCACTTGCTCTTGGTAAACAATAATCCCATATGTCTCTTCAAGAATAGGTATAAGGCACGGGTCTAGATGTTTATATCTTTTGCCATGAAGTCTTTTTACAAACTCAATAGAAAACTTATTAGCAGCAGGTCTAATAATAGAAGAAGCTATCACGATATTTTCGAAAAGTGATGTTCGCATTCTCTTAAGCAGCATCCGTGTCGCAGGTGATTCAATATAAAAAACACCCATGGTCTGCCCAGATTGTAAAAGCTCTTTGGTTTTAGGATCATTAAGAGGGTCGAGATCTTTGTAAGAGTAGTTTTTATGATGTGTTTTATTAACAGCTTCAATGGTATCTCTTATAACAGCAAGAGAGCGGTTACCTAAAATATCGATTTTAACAAGTTTCGCCAATTCTGTTTGTTCCTTTTCCCAATGAATAATAGGTAATCCTTTTGGTGTCATTTGAGTCGGAACATACTCATTTATTGGTCGAGGTGTAATAACTACACCGCCAGGATGGACTGATAATGTTCTAAAAAGCCCTTGTAAACGTTGGGCGTGTATAAGTATATTTTTCCACGTTTGATTAAGATCAACCCTCGGAAAGCGCTCTAAAACAAAATTAATTTCATCTTCACTAATACCAAAGACCTTTGCGACCTCTCTTATTGAAGATTTTCCTTGTAACGTATTATGGTTTGCTACCATGGCACAATGCCCACGATATTTTTGAAATATATACTCCAAAATTGTATCTCTTTCATCCCATGGGAAGTCGATATCAATATCGGGAGGATCAATTCTTTGCTCATTAAGAAACCTATCAAAAAAAAGATTCTGCTCAACAGGGTCGACATGAGTGATACCAAGGAGGTAACTTACAAGACTTGATGCTGCTGAACCTCGACCACAAGTTCTTGGGGAGTTTTTAACAATATCCTCAACGACTAAAAAATAAGAACTGAATCCTTTTCTAGAAATAACTGAAAGCTCATGATCAAGACGCTTTTTTGCTCTCACTAAAAGGTCAGGGTCTTTTAAAGAGTACCTCCTATTCAAACCAGCATGTGACTTTTGATAAAGAATCTTTTTACATTCTTGATCAGATAGACCGTTAAACATTGGAAAGATGATACTTTCTTGCTTCCAACGCCAAGTAATATTACGAGCAATTTTTTGCGTATTAATTAAGGCCTCTGGATATGCAGAAAAGAGCCTTTTCATCTCAAGAGGTCCATACAACCGACAACTTTTATTATAATAAGGAAGCTTAACTTCTGATAAGATCGTATTTTGATCTATGGCCTTAATTAATTCGTAGTAATAATGATCTATCTCATTTAAGAAATAACCTCTTGTTGATGCCAAAAGAGCAATACCTCTTTCTTGGGCCCATTGTTGATCGGTTTTTTTAAAATACCCTGGACACACCTCATAGTAGAGATTCTCTTTTCCTTGATGACGTGTGAGTATTTCTTTGTTGTCAGTAAATAATATCCCATCTTCAAGAAGCAAATCTAAGTACTCCTTGAATGCTTCATGATGAAGCTCTTCCATATGAAGAGCTGTAATCAATTTACAAAGTAGACCATAGCTTCTGTCAGAGTTGCATAAAACAACAACTCTATTATCTTTCCAAATTACTTCGGATCCAACAATAGGTTTGATTCCATACTTTTGACAAGTTTGAATAAAGTATTGCATTCCATAAAGACCATTCGTATCCGTTAAGGCCAATTGTTCTATAGCATTTTCAAAGGCCCATTTACATATTTCTTCAATATCAAGAAGGCCACCTAAAGGAGTATATTTTGAATGGACACACAGAGGTACCATTAACCCACCTCTTTTCCTAAACGAATAAAACTTTGGCCGTATTTTTGCTTAATATCGTCAACGACTTTTACCACTTCTTGTTTTTGTTCTTTTTGATCAAAGAGTGATAATTGCACCTCACTTTGAATAAGGTCCTTAAAACAAAGAGATAAGAATTGTACACGTACTCTTCGTTTTAGAAGGTTATGAAAAAGTTTCATCAAAACAGGTTCAACATCGTAGCAATACTGGATGGGAAACTTGAGAGACTTCTGCTTAGTCACAAATTTATAATCTATATACCTTATTGAAAGACCTATCTTTGAACAAAATAGACCTTGCTTACGAAGCTTATATAACCCCGACTCCATCAGTGTTAATAGTACTTTTTTTAAATATGTTAGATCATTAGAGTCTTCTTTTAAAAATGTTTCTTCATAAATACATTTTTCTCTCATCGGAGCAATGACAGGACTGTAGTCAATCCCTCTTGCCATATTGGCCATTAGAGAAGAACTTTTTCCAAAGGCCACTTCTAGTGCATAAGGTGAAAGTTTCAGTAAGTCTGCTATCTTTATGAGGTTTAAATCTTCAAAGAGGTTCTCACCTTTTTTATTAATCATCTCTCTCACAAAGGGAAGTGCTTCGACAGGCAGTGGAGAGAGAAAATCTTGTTCTGTCCCTCTTTGAACACAAATGAGCTCATTAATTTTTGACTTGGCCGCTACTTTTGAAACCAGTTTGTTAGCTGCACTTCCCACCGTAGGGTTAAGGCTAAAATCAGATTGAATAGATTTTAGTATTTTCACACCTATATCGCCTTCTTGCCCATATATATTCTCAAATCCTGTGAGATCGAGATAAGCATGTCCTGGATTTTCAATTTCATAAAGTGGAGTCATTTTTGATAAAAGACGCTCCTCAATTTTTCTATTCACTTGATTAACTAAATCAGGTCTTGGTGCAATAACACGACATTGTGGACATATTTTCATAGCATTGGCCAAACTCATACCTCTTTCAATCCCTTCCTCTTTTGCTTCTTGTGAGACCTCCCAAATAAGAGAGCGGTCTGAATGTAGAGGGGCCATAACTACTGGGCGAGACTTTAAAGAAGAGTCCATCACTCTTTCTATCTCTATAGGAAAAGCAGACACATTGAGGTAAAAAACCTTTCTATTTAAGGAGCTCATACCTTCTTATCCAATTATGCAGGGAATATTTTAGTTAGGGATTTTTTTGGGAATCCCATTGTTTTTTTAGTTCTTTTAATCTTCTATACTTTAATTTTCTCAATTCTTTTTGCTTCTTTTTTCTTTCTTCCATTAGTTCTTTAGACTCTTCTTTGACTTTATCAAGATATTCTTTACGTTTGGCCTTTTGCTTTTGCTTCATTTGCTCACTCATTTGCTGAAGCTTTTGTTTAGGCCTTAAGTCCTTATTTTTTTCATAAAGCATTTTTTCAAATTTCTTCTTTTGCTCAGTCGCTTTTTGGAAGCCTTCATCCTCTTTAAGTTCTTTTCTTTTTTCTCTATTATTTTTTCTCACCCTTTCTTTCTTGTTTTTAATCCTTTCAAGCTCTTTTTCTTTTTCCTCTTTTGGTCTTAATTCCTCTATGGCCTTTTCATAAAAATCAAGAAGATCTGAACCTTCTAGATGAGCTGGGTGATCTATAGTTTTCTCATAAGCAGCTTTCAAATAATTTTTCATTTGATTAACCATAACCATCAAAGGGTTAATCGCAAATTTCTTATAAAAGCTCAGAGGCCCTATGCGATGAATGGCACTACTTCCGGTCGTATGATAAGAGTGAAGTAATGGCAGGACACGATAATCGGATGGCTTAAGCCCTACGCCCGAAGTATTATCATTTTCTCGCACATGATGGGCCACCTCTGCTTTTTTCCTTGAAACTAAACAACTCTGAGTTTCTCGGATCCAATCTAAATATTTTTGATTCCTATAAATCATCCTAGTATTTCCTTACAAGGCCAGTAACAACTCCCTCAACGGAAAAATTACCTTTTTCAATTATAATAGGATTGAGCTCCTTATTTCTTGGATGAAGCTCTATTCTATTTTTTCGATGATAATATTTTTTAACAGTTGCTCCTCCCTCTACAAGGGCCACAACGGTCTGACCATCACGGGCCTCTTTTTGGGACCTCACAACGATGATATCACCGTCCATAATACAATCCTCAATCATAGAGTTTCCCTTAACATAAAGAGCAAAGTACTTGCCCTTACCTATCATTTCTTGTGGTACAGAGATCAAATCAAAGTCCTGATTGGAATCAGTCTCTATAGGCACTCCAGCAGCTACTTCACCTAGAAGTGGAATCTGGATCATATTCTCTGGTCTTTCAGTTAACTCAATAACACCTGATTCGTTATTTTTTAACAATCCAGCATTTCTTAAATACTTCACATAATCTTGAACTGACGCTTTTGATTTAAACCCAAAGTAATGCTGTATTTCACTGTAACTAGGTGACCTATTATGATCAGCAAAAAAGCTGACAATAAATTCAAAGATTTCTTTTTGTTTTTTAGTTAGGCCCACAGACACAACTCCCATACGTTTTCCATACACCTAGGTTACCGTATGTATTTCGTATGTAAACTTTTTTTTAAACTATTATCATCAATCACTGTAAATTCAAACACTTAGATAAACAAGAAAAAACTACAAGGGAATATTTTCCATTGAGAACAATACCTGTATGTGAAATACTTAGCGTCATGGAACCGACTTGGACTGATGGATTTATCAAAAACACAATAAAGGCCTTAAAAAGATATAAGCTCAAAGGTGCTCTAATCAGATTAAAAAATAGTGTTAATAATCCTGCTGTATTCTTTGACCACATCAAATCATTAAGCAATAAGCAAAAAGTGGAATATAAAGGTCTTAAAAAAATTAAAGTTAAGGATCTGATAACAAAACAGACCATCACAAATAATTATTTTCATCAAAGTAGGCTTCAAGAGGCCAAAAAATCAGGTAGAGTGCCTGATTCATGCTCACCAATAATAATAGTAGATAATATCGTCCATGATGGTAATCATCGTATAAATATCTGTAAGCAAGCTGGAATTGAAGAAGTCGAGTGCGAGTACTACTCTTCAACCATCTAGTGATTCATACTGCTTTGGTCTAACTCAACTGTTTTTTTTTCTGGTTTTTGAAACACTTCACCTTGGTGATCATAACTATTAAAAGCAACCCAATCTTTGGCCATTGGTGCGTGAACTAAAAATTCAGGTATATTAAATGAGTTTATGATTAATTCAATATCTGGTGCAATTTCTTTATTAAGTTGATTAATACGTGCACAGAGCGTTCTATAGTCCCTTCCTGAAAGTATTCCCTCGCTCAAATACCAAGAACTATGCTGTTTAATTTTTAATTTAGCGTAGAGCTCTTTACATTTAATCAAAACAGGAAGAGAGCACTGCTTTGTGGCCCACTCAAATCTTTCAAGCACGAATCGTTCACCGTATGCTAAGGCCAGATCCTGGACGAGATCAGCACTTTCGTTAACCCATTTATGATAAATGGCCTCACGGCCCTTAGATTTTACTCTTTGCATTCTCAAGGCCAATGAGGCCTTAAGACTTTCTTCTCTAAGTTTCAAAAGTCCTAACTCTCCAGCACTCAAAAGCTTTTGTATCTTACCTGGTAAAAGGTCTTTAAGTTTATTTTTTGCAAGTTCAGAAACTTTATATCCATCAAGAAGTTCTTTAGCAACTTTTTGCATAAGAACACCATTGTCTCCTTCGGCCGTTATACCTGCATGAGCTCCTCCTATGCCTTCTCCAAATCTGTTACATGCCATATATCCCTGACCACCACTTCTTTCTCGTAGAATACTAACCGAGTTCTCACTATGCCAGGTTACCATGGCCTTTATTGCGCAACATTCTTTAACGACATCTTGTTTTTTTTCTGCGTAAAGATTTTTCACATGATTATGCCCAAAACAAAGGGCCACTGTTTCGGCCAATAAAGGAACAAATGTGTTTTGTTGAAACTGATAACTCATAATGGGAGAATCACTTTTACCTTGAGGTCCAACGCCTTTACGAGATTTTGAATAGCGATAACTGGTAAGAAGGCCCATCTTAGTTGCATTCAAAGTCATTGAAGCGATACATATCCTTCCACTAAGGAGCTGGTCTGCCATCTTTAAAAAACGGGCCCTTTTTCCCTTAACCTCGCTAGAGAACGTTCCATTTTCATCAACTTGGGAAAAAGCATCAAGAAGATGTGCTCTAGGTATGCGTACTTGATCAAAGCTAATCTTAGCATTATCAACGCCATTAACACCTATTTTCATTCCCATATCATGAATGGTTACGCCATTTTTAAGTTTAAGATCTTTATCTCTAACTTCTACAAGGAATCCGTGAACACCATAGCTTTCACCCTTAATAATAAGTTGAGCAAAGACAACGCACCAATGAGCATGACAATACCCATTTGTGATCCAGTATTTTTGAGAAAGAACACTAGGAGAATCAATAATAAACTCGTCAGTACTCTCATCCCATATGGCCGTAGTTTCCATTTCCACCGCATTGTTACCATATCCAAGCTCAGTGAGACCAAAGCAGCCGACTTCTTCAAAATTATTTATTTTTTCTAAAATTGGTTGAAACCGATCTCTATTCCCAAATTTAAGAAGTGTTCCACCAAAGAGATTAAACTGTACAGTCATTTTGGTTGCCATAGAACCATCAACTAGACCGGCAACTTCATGGGCCGCAAAAATTTTTCTTGGATCACCTTCAAAGTCAAAAACACTGAATAGGTCTTGTTCACAAAACTTTTTTAATCGAAGATAAGCAATATCTCTTTCTTCAGGCAAACTCAAATTATAGCGAGGTATATAAAGGGGATCTTTGAATACATTTTTCATTTTTTCACGTAATTCAAAATTATCATTTTCTATAAGTTCAGAGAGTTTCTTTTCCATGAGGATCCTTATTAAAAGATATTAATATACTTTATTTTAATAGGATTTCTATTTAAGATAAAAAACGGTGCGTTAACTTAGAATTGTCCCGTATTAAGAAGGACAAGAGTACAGGCTTGCTCAACTATTATTTTATTGTCCTGAAGTTGTTTATAAATGAGATCGTTTTCACTACCTGGGTTAAAAATGACTCTTCTAGGAGCTAGTTTAATTATATCGTCAATCATTGAATTCGATATTGAATCTCTTACATAAACGGTAATGGTATCAATATCATTTAATTCAGAAACACTCTTAAAGCATTTCTGACCCTTAATAACATCATGATTTGGATTAACCAAAAAGGTATTAAAACCATTTTCTTTTAAAAGACTATTGGCCTTATAACTATATCTATATTCATGATCGGAAGCACCTAGAATGGCCACATTTAGATTTTTCATGCTGCCTTATTCTCATTTTTGATCCAATTATCGATCGTCTTTTCGAACTCTTTCTCAAAATCTTTTCTAAATTTACTTTTATGAAGATAACCATCAACAACATCAAAAGAATGAAAGCTAATTTGATTACCATCTAGGGCACTCACGAGTAAGAAAGGATAGATATGTCCATTTTTTTGAGAAAGCTCAACTCCGTTAAAGTCAGGTAACTTAAAGTCTGTAACAACAACCTGAATATTATGTTCAAAGTCGGCCCTAAGTATATCGAGTGCTTGTTGCCCGGTCATGGCAGTTTTAACATGATGACCTTTCGACTCCAAGAGCTTGGAGCTCATCTCCAAAAAATTGGTATCATCATCGACCAAAAGGATTGTAGAAAATGGTGATAGAAAATGACTTTGAGATATTTCTAAGAGCCCATTAAACTTTTCGAGTTCATCATGTTCCCCACCTTCTTTAACTAACCAATTAAAAAAAACATAGGCCGTAAAAAGAAGTGGGGCCAAGATAACAAGTAATAATGCAAATGGAGTATTTCCAATAGACTCTGTCATTGTATTAAAAGCTAAATTAAATTCGTTAGTCAAAAGGTTCCATGTATCCATTTATGCGGCCTTGGCCTTGTGATGTGAAAGATTGTTCAAGGACTCTCTCATATCATTTTCAATTAGTTTTTTTCTATGTTCATGGTTATCCATATACTCTACGTGAGGTGTGGTATCACCAAGAGGATAGTTAAAATAATCGGGCAGTTTATATTGATAATATATTTCACCTTTAGAAAAACAGAACTCTTTAGCATTTAAGTTATTGGGGTTTGAAGTATAGTGTTCAAGAGCTTGGTCATACTCTTCTTTGGCCTTTGCCATTTCCCCTTTGAACTTTTGTTCTTGTTCAAAGCTCCACTGAAAATAGCTCTTGATCGCTATCACCAAAACGAGACCTATTAAAAGGTATTCAATATAAAAGATAGAGCTCACCATCTGGTACCTCCTCTATCGTTACACATAGGGAATTATAGCATAGCTGATTTTTGGATTAATGAAATTAACTAGTTAGAAATTAGGGATACAGGAAACATACAAATTTTATTGGAAAATGCCATGAAAAGATGGGGCCAATGAAGGCCCCAATCTCTTATTTAGAATCTACCTGGCTTATTATTTCTTTTATCTTGAGCAATGTTTACTCTGATATTTCTTCCAGAAACCTCTTTTCCGTCAAGGTTTTCGATACATTCTTGGGCCTGATCATCATTTTCCATCTCAACAAAACCAAATCCTTTACTTCTACCTGTGTCTCTGTCTGTGATGATTCTTGCAGACTGAACAGTTCCGTAGTT
>Ga0055584_100003199_pt1 | contig 16199 bp, 15 predicted proteins | sample OSDHelmetaG_FD_58716 | JGI IMG/M metagenome (GOLD analysis project Ga0055584, IMG submission 58716) | Pelagic marine sediment microbial communities from the LTER site Helgoland, North Sea, for post-phytoplankton bloom and carbon turnover... | ecosystem: Environmental > Aquatic > Marine >... | reverse complement strand
ATTGATGAGCGAGGTGAATACATTGGCTTGTTTGATACGGATGATTTAGTACTGCATCTTAAATTGGATGGCAGCTATGAATTAAAAAACCAAGATCTTATTAATAAGTACAACAAAGAGGACACCTATTCGGTTCAATTTTTCAGTGCAGAGACCCCTTTAAACTGCGTTTATCTAGACGGTAAATCTGGCAATTATTATGTCAAACGGTTTTTAATAGAAACCACCAAATTAGATAAATCATTTGAATTTATTTCTGAGCACAATAAATCTAAACTACTTGTGGCCAGTACATCCCCGGTTGCGAGTGTTGAGGTTACGACTAAAAACAAGTTAGGCGAAAAATCAACTGAAACCATTAACCTATCCGAATTTATTGATATTAAGGGATGGAAAAGTGTTGGTAACAAGTTAGGTGGCAAGGAAATTGCAAAAATTAAGCTATTAAGTAATAAAGTAATTGACCCAAGCACATTTGAAAATAAGATTAAAGAATCAAGCGAAAACGCAAAAGATGGCAATCAGCCTGAATTGTTTTAGCAAAAAAGCTTGCTTAACAATAGGCGTTTTACTCTTAACTACTCCTATTTTAAAAGGCAACAAGGACAGTCTAAAACTTAGAGGTAACTTTTTTCGCAAAAAATTTTCAATCTCCCATGCGATTATTAAATCTTCTTATCAAGTATCTAAAATCATAAGGAAAAATAAGGTTGAAGAAAGAAATGAGCAGTTTCGTTTAAAAGGCTATGAATTGGTTTTTGAAGATCATTTTGACTCATTAAACACCAAGATTTGGCGCGTTGGACAACCTTGGGGAAAATTCAATCCTGGAGCACTACATCAATATTATGGCGATGATCAGGTGAGTATTCGTGATGGCAAATTATATCTTACAAACCAATATGCACCCAAAACGTTTAATCATGCAGACAGCCAAATATCCATCCCTTTCGCAGTTGGATTAATCAACTCGGATATAAGTTTCACTCCAAAGTATGGATATTTTGAATTGCGATGCAGAATGCCCCAAGGGCCTGCCACATGGTGTGCATTTTGGCTGACAGGGAAATATCACTGGCCCCCTGAAATAGATATTTTCGAGAACTACGGAGGGGCCTCTGGGTCAACTGTTAATAAACAAACGCAAAGTATTCATTGGGGTGTTTCAGGCAAAGAAACGCGTGGCTATATCACAAGATCCGCCAAAATCTATCCAAAAAAGGATAGTTCGTTTCATATTTATGGCTGTGAGTGGACCCCTAATGCCATTCGATTTTATACGGATGGAAAATTAATTAGATATCAACGCGTGAATAATAAAATGCAGTCTTGGCTAAATGAAGAAATGACGATCATTTTAAATAATGGCTTAGAAGAAAAACACCTACCCCAAAATTACAGTAAATACATCACCAGCCATATGATTGTGGATTACCTGAAGGTATTTCAACTCGCCATTGATAAGAAACAATAACCCGTGCAGCTTAGGAAGGAAATCAATGATTCTAGCTTGTAAAATTGAGCTGTTGAAAGATTAAAGTAACATTTGAACTTCGATACTTGTGAAAGTAACTCAAATGGTTGTTATTTGCAGGCAGTTTAACCAATAAATAATATAAATGTCAACAGTTGCAGAAAAAGTAAAAGCTATCATAGTAGATAAGCTAGGAGTAGATGAGTCTGAAGTAAATCACGAAGCTAGTTTCACAAATGATTTAGGGGCTGATTCTCTGGACACAGTGGAATTAATCATGGAATTTGAAAAAGAATTCAACATTGCTATTCCAGACGATCAAGCAGAAAAAATTTCTACAGTAGGTGAAGCAGTTACCTACATTGAAGAAAACAATAAGTAAATAATTAATATCCCATGCAGTTAAAACGGGTAGTTGTAACAGGGCTAGGTGCGCTCACACCAATTGGAAACAATACCAATGAATATTGGAAAGGTTTAATTGGTGGAGTTAGCGGAGCAGGAGCAATTACCCATTTTGACGCGGAAAAGTTCAAAACTCGTTTTGCATGTGAACTTAAAAACTTTAATGTCGAAGATTTCATCGAACGCAGGGAAGCCAGAAGAATGGATCCCTTTACACATTACGCTATAGTTACTGCTACAGAAGCAATTGAAGATTCCAATTTATTGGAAGGAAAAGTTGATTTAAGCAGAATCGGTGTGGTATATGGTTCGGGTATTGGAGGATTATCCTCATTTTCTAAAGAAATACGAGAATTTGGTGCAGGTGACGGAACACCACGCTTTACTCCGTTCTTTATTCCAAAGATGATTGGTGATATAGCTGCCGGCTATATTTCAATCAAGTATGGATTGAGAGGCCCGAATTATTCAATAGTTTCAGCTTGTGCTACAAGTTCACACAGTATAATGGACGCCTTTAATTTAATTCGTTTGGATAAGGCGGATGCTATTGTTACAGGTGGAAGTGAGGCAAGTATAACGGAAGCTGCTGTTGGTGGTTTTAATTCGATGAAAGCATTATCAGAAAACAATGAGAATGCATCTACCGCCTCTAAGCCATACGATAAAACCAGAGATGGATTTGTATTGGGAGAAGGTGGTGCATCACTTATTTTAGAAGAATATGAACATGCCAAAGCTAGAGGTGCCAAAATATACGCTGAAGTAGTCGGCTCAGGTGCCACTGGAGATGCTTATCATATAACCGCGCCACATCCAGAAGGTCTTGGAGTTATCAATGTGATGCAGGTTGCTCTTAAAGAAGCTAATTTGCAAACCACAGATATTGATTATATCAACACCCACGGTACTTCTACCCCATTAGGCGATATTGCTGAGGTAATTGCAATTCAAAAAGTATTTGGAGAGCATACTAAAAAGCTCAATATCAGTTCTACCAAAAGTATGACAGGTCATTTGTTGGGTGGAGCAGGTGCTATTGAAGCAATCGCTGCCATTAAAGCCATTAACGAAGGTATCATACCACCAACCATAAATCATCGAGTGAAAGACGAAGCATTTGATGATGATATTAACTTCACCTTTAATAAAAGCCAATCGAGGACTGTAAATGCTGCAATGAGCAACACCTTTGGTTTTGGAGGACACAATGCCTCAATTATTTTCAAGAAGGTTGATTAATATAAAGATCAATTGACCCTCAACCCAATTACAATTTACAAAATTCATTTTTCAAAGAATAAAAAACTGTACAACAGTTTTAATAATCTTTTGGGCTTTGTTCCCGGACGGATTGAAATTTACAAACAAGCTTTAACCCATCAATCTCATTTTAGAAACAAAAACACTAAAATGAAGGACAATGAGCGGCTTGAATATTTAGGTGATGCTATTTTGGATGCCATTGTAGGTGATATATTATTTAGAAAATTCCCCTTTAAAGGAGAAGGATTTCTTACTGAAATGAGAAGCAAAGTAGTAAGTAGAAACAACCTTTCCAATCTTGCACGGAAAATGGGAATACTCAGTCATATTCAGTATAATATAAGTAATAAAAGGAATCAATCATTCATCAATCAAATAAGTGGTAATGCACTAGAGGCCATATTTGGCGCAATATACCTGGACAAAGGGTACCATTTTACCGCTCGATTCTTCGAAAAACGAATCTTTAAAATGTATATTGATATCGACCATTTAGAAGAAGAAGTAATTAGCTATAAGGGGAAACTTTTTAAATGGAGTCAACAATCAAGGAAGAAATTGGAGCTAAAATGTACCGAAAAACCCTTAGATAACAGAATGCTTTATCAAATTGCTGTGATAGTGGATGAACAAGTTATGGGTGAACATGAGCATTTGTCTAAAAAGAAAGCAGAAGAACTGGCTTGTAAAAAAGCCTGTGAAAAGCTAGCTATTTAAGCTTTGCTCTTTGTATATTTAACAAAGAATCAATTTCCTTGCCCTCCCAAGATTGGATTAACATTTCAGCCGCTAATGGAGCATGAAATAGACCTCTTGAGCCCATACCAGCAAATGCATACAGATTATCTCTAATGTGCCCAACAATTGGCATTCGGTCGTAAACCGCAGGGCGTACCGCAGTTCTATGACGCAAAACTTTTGTTATTTTTAAACCTTGCCGTGCAGCTTTATCAAGCAGTAGTTCAGCTCTAGCTGGATCTGGATAAACTCGATCAAAATCATGAATATACGTGCTACCCAGTATTGCTTTGAAATTTGATTTCGGAATAATAAACAAGCCATCGAGATGCTTGAATGCATAGTCTGCTGCTGTTTCAACTTCGAGAATATCTCCCAAAACAGGTCTAAAAATATCCGATCGATAAGATGCACCCAATTGATTATGTTCAATCTTGCCCGTGGCAAGTATTACTTTATCAAAATTGAGGCATAATTCTTTCAAGTCATTGATTTTGGTGGCGTTAAAATACTTGATATCTGAAGCAAAAGAATGGATTAATTGCTCCGTTTCAATCCATCCAGTGTAGTTAATCAATAGTTGATCATTGCTTTCATTCCAACGAATAAAACTTTGTTCAGCAGCGAGACTTCCTGCCCAATCGTTCTGTTCTCTCGTTTCTAAAACATCCATTCTCATGAGGTCACGATGCATAAAGTCATTATCCCATTTTTCATAAAAACGCCATGCCCTTTCCGCAAATTCTTTGGCCCTCCAAATGGGTTTTTTTCTACTCACTGATAGCGGATTCAATATCCCAGCTGCCACTTTTGAAGGTGTTTCGCTATTGTAATCATCAAAAACATGTACTTCAAAACCTTCACTCAAACATTGCTTGGATAAAATGGCACCCGCAATACCAAAGCCAACAACCGCTATTTTAACCATTGAGTATCCGATCAATTAAAATTCCTGTTGCAACCCCTGCATTCAGAGATTCAGCATCACCAATTCGTGGGATACTAATCCGTTTTGCCCTTAAGTTTTCATATAATGTAGCATCAATACCATGCGACTCGCTACCAATTATTAGACAAAAAGGACCCGTAGATTTATGGATAGAATAGATAGATTCACCCTCCAACATGGCTGCGTAGATCTTCTCGTTAAAATTCTTTAATGTATCCAGCAAATCGACTCTAAACACCTTTACCCGAGCAAAACTGCCCATTGTAGATGAAATCGCCTTTGAATTGAATTCCTCCACTGTGCTCCTTGATACCAATACTTGCTCTATTCCATACCAATCCGCAATGCGAATAATTGTCCCTAAATTTCCCGGATCATTGATCGAGTCTAATGCAATCATACTTTTGGAATAATCTACGGATCCGCTTTCGCGCATATTAAAAACTCCAACCACAGGTGCAGCAGTTTTAAAGCTGCTTATCTGATTCATTTGAAGGGAAGTTGCAGCTACTGGTTCGACATCTACAGATAGTTTTAGTTTATGTGGCACATTCTCTTGTACTATAATAGATTCAGCCTTCCACCCTTGGTTAATAAATTCTTGCACAGCCTTTGCACCTTCAACCAAAAATTGGCCGTATTTTTGACGATACTTTTTCTGTTGAAGACTTCTATAAATCTTAATTTTATTGGTGCTAAGCATTTCGTTATTCTTGTAATTGTAGGATGGTTATTTCTTTTTTCAGCATGTTCTCCTTATAAAATGGTGCCCAAAGACAGGTATCTTCTAAAAAAGAACGAAGTTAAGGTAGAAGGTTCAATTAAGAAACCCAAAAAAAGTGAACTTGAAGAACAAATTAGAGCTCGGCCAAATCGGAAAGTTCTTTTTCTCATGCGTTTTCATCTCAGAACCTATAGTTTAGGATCTTCCCGCAAGAAGCCCGAGAAGCATAAACGGAAAATCCGAAAATTTCTACGAGAAAAAGTAGGCGAAGCCCCAGTATTATTTGATACCATAAGTACAAGAAAAAGTGCTCGTAATATTCAACAACTTATGTTTAACAAAGGGTATTTTAACGTTCAAGTTACCTATCAGTTGGACTCAGGCAGAAGCAATAGAAGAAGAAAAATACGTGTTTCTTATATCATTAAACCGGGCACTGTTTATACGGTCAAAAGAAACGATATGTTAACCGGTGAATTTGAAGTAGATTCAATTCTAGATGCCAATAAGTCCGCAAGTTTTCTTGTACCAGGCGATCAAATTGATTTTTCATACATGAGCAAAGAACGCTCACGGATCGATAACTTAATGAAGAACAATGGATATTTCTATTTCGGTAGAGAATATGTTGAGTTTGATCTAGATACACAAAACCATCAAGTAAAAATTGAGACCGTTGTTCTTTCTCCTGATGACTATGATTATCATCGAGTGGTGAAGCTAGATTCGATTAAAGTTATTTTTCCGCCTTTGCCTGCTTATAAAAAAGCAGATAAGAGTATTGAGAAAATGAACAATATCTATTACCAATTATATGGGTATCCAATAGATAAACAATTGATAGAAAAGCGCATTTATCTAGCTTATAACCAACTGTACAGTAAAAATAAAACAGAGAAAACATATACCCGGCTAGCCGAACTTCGCCTGTTTAAGAGCATTGATATTATTTTCCATCCTTCATTAAAGGACTCTGCAAAGTATATTGATGTCACTGTTTATTTGAACCCACATACTAAACAAGAATATACCATTGAACCACAAGGCGTTATATCCTATGATATACAATCATTGGCACAAACAAATCAAAATCGCAGTTTTGGTATTGGAAATGCGCTAACGTACACCAATCGAAATATTTTTGGTCATGCTGAACAATTTAATCTTTCAGCCATCACCAGTTTTCAAGCACAAATTGGGGGCAATTCAAATACCATCTTTGAACAATCCCTAAACGCAGGTCTAAATCTACCTGGGAGCAGAATCCTGCATGCTTTAGACAAAAATCCAAAAATACTTAACTATTCGACACAGATTAATGCTTCCTATGTTTATCAGCGAAACCCAGACTATAGGAGAAATATCCTACCTACAAATTTCAGTTACTTAATTAATAAAAGAAATAACAATAACTGGTTGGTAACACCCGTAGAAATTAACTTCAACCGTTCCACAGTCAATCCCGGTTTCTACAATCAATTGACGGTTGAGCAGCAAAAATTCATATCCGTTCTTTTTGCACGAAACTTAATTGCGTCATCCCATTTAACCTACTACACCACGCGTATTTCCAAAAAAAGGCCTCAGAATAAATGGTATTTAAAATCCAATGTAATTGAACTTGGGGGAAATAGTTTATATGCTCTGTCTAGCATTATTGGCTCAACCAAAGACTCATTGGGTGCTTATAATATACTTAGTGTGCCCTTTTCGCAATACGTCCGCACTGATTTAGATATTCGATTGACACAGGATATCGATACGCGTAATACATTTGTTTATCGATTGAACACTGGGCTTGCTTTGCCCTATGGCAATAGAGATTTTCTTCCAGTAGACAAACGTTATTTCATTGGTGGAGCAAACAGTTTAAGGGGCTGGAACCCAAGAGCTATGGGCCCTGGAAACCTGCGTGATACAACAAATTCAATCAGTTTAGATCGGACTGCTGAAATGCTTATTCTAGCAAATTTTGAGTATAGATTTGATGTCGTTAAAAACCGCGTTGAAATGGCTTTGTTTTTTGATGCAGGTAACGTTTGGAATATTATTGAAGGTGAGGAAGAAGAAAAATTTAGATTGAATCGTTTCTTAGAAAGTACTGCTTTAAATACAGGATTGGGCTTACGATTGGATTTTCAATTTTTTCTATTCCGACTGGATTGGGGAATTCGAATGCATAACCCAGCATTGGATGCAGGGAATAGATGGATTATTCAAGATTTTTTCAAGCCCAAATTCATAACAAATGAGACCTTAATCAATATCGGCTTAGACTATCCTTTCTAATTTGGTATTATATTTGAATCGATTTTATACATAATATGAAAAACTTAACCTTTAAAATTAGTTTAATAGCCGTTGTATCTGCTTTGGTCTTGGTTTCATGCAAGGACCAAGACGGTGATTTCAATATCTTCAGTTTAGAAGATGACAAGCAATTAGGTGCTCAAGTTGATTCTCAAATAGAGGCGGATCAATCCCAATTTCCAATAATGAGCAGAAGTCAGCACACTGCTGCTTATGGGCATCTTGATCGAATTACAAACACCATATTAAACAGTGGTCAAATTACCTATCGTAATGATTTTAAATGGGAAACACACCTCATTGAAAATGATTCAGTGTTGAATGCATTTTGCACACCAGGTGGATACATATATGTTTACACGGGCTTAATTAAGTTTCTGGAGTCTGAAGATCAGCTTGCTGGAGTAATGGGTCACGAGATAGCACATGCGGATAAACGACACAGTACCGATGCGATGACAAGACAATATGGGATCCAAACATTGCTTGGGATTATTTTCGGGCAAGATGGAGGAGCTGTTGCAAGAACTGCGGTTCAGTTAAAAGAATTACAGTATGGTCGCAAGGCTGAAAGTGAAGCAGATGAATTCTCTGTAATCTATTTATACCCTACTGAATATGATGCAAGGGGCGCAAGTCGGTTTTTCGAAAAGCTAATTAACAGTGGCCAAACTGGTGGAGCTCCAACTTTTTTAAGTACACACCCCGATCCTGGTGATCGTGTAATGAAAATTAAAGAAAAGTGGACTTCCTTAGGTGGAAAAGTTGGCGGTGTATTTAAAACGAGATATGATCAATTTAAGGCAAGTCTTCCTTAATAAAATCTAAAAGAATAAAATGAAAAAAACCACTTGTTATTTTACAAGTGGTTTTTTTATACCCCAAGCAAAAGGATGGGTTCGTTGCGATCGCTTATTATAAATACCATCCGGTTTCAATTCATCGATATGAACCGTACCAGAAGCATGAATTATTTTACTGTTATTCAAGACCAATCCAACATGATTAACCTGGTTATCGTCATTTATAAAAAAAGCTAAATCGCCTGGTTCTAGCTCCTTGAAGGTTAATTGATTTTCCGAAATTGTAGATTGTGGCCTACTATCCCGAGGGATTTCCAAACCAAAAGCTCGATATACCATTTGAGTAAACCCGCTGCAATCGATCCCATATATGCTTCTCCCCCCCCAAATGTAAGGTGTTCCCAAAAATTGGGCACTTATTCCTTTCAATTCTGTTGGTACATCTAAACTGTGTTCAATCCACTGAAAATCAACATTATTGAGCGTAAAATCGCCTTCAAAACTAGTTACATAACAACCAGGACCAATATGTATCGTTTCATTTGTATCCACCTTACGCATTGTACCCACAAATGAGCATACTTCAAGTGCAACCTCTTTATTCAATGGATTATGATTGCTTAGACTCATCCAAGCTTCGTAGCCATCAGACCGGTTAATAATTTTTAACCATTCCTCTTTTTCTTCAATTATTTTATATTGCTCACCAAAAACCAATGAGCTGATCATTTCTGAACTGGATTTTGCTTCAGCTCGCAAAGCTGTAAATCCATCCAAACAGATCCCTAAATTTTCCATTAGATATGTAAACTTGCCTTCCTTTCCAATAGCTGTTCCTCTGTTTCAACTCGGTCTGGATCTGGAACACAGCAATCAACTGGACAAACAGCCGCACACTGAGGCTCTTCATGAAAGCCCATGCACTCAGTACATTTGTCTGGAACAATATAATAAACCTCATCAGATATAGGTTCTCTGCGATCGGCTACATTTACAACAGAGCCATCTTCCAATGTAAATGTTCCATCTACATTAGTACCATCTTTAACCGCCCATTCCGCTCCCGCCTCATAAATAGCGTTATTCGGACATTCTGGCTCACAAGCTCCACAATTAATACATTCGTCCGTTATGATTATAGCCATGGTGCAAATATCCAATATTTTAATATGTTTTATAGTAAAAATTCAATCATTTTTATATCATGGATATTACATTCAATATCATAGAAAAATCAGATGAATCTCAGTTTAAAATCACAATGTCATATCTCTGTAATGTAAAGCCTTACCTTGATTAAATCTGGGGGTTTTGATGACCTTTGCATCAGCATATGAAAAGAATCTTACTAGCTCTTGTACCATTTATCTTTATTGCATTTTCAACAGAAGCGTTTAATGTAAAGCGAGACTCGGTTGTCATGGGACCCGAATATCAAAATGATGTTTATTATTCTTTCAATAGTTCAATCACTCGAACTGTAGTTAATAACTTGAACTATCATTTGGCTTTTTCTAATATGGTAAGCCAAGATGATCGTTTTTATACTCTGTGGTTAAATCCAGAGAGAGCCAAAGCATTTGTTAATCCAAGTCAGAAAACCATCAGTTGGAATCAATTTGATGCTACGGGTTCAGAAAATTGGGATGAACTAAGAAATGCAGATACAAGTTGGGGAAAAGGTGCTTTTTCTCAAGGCAAAGAAGCTCATCCAAGATACACTTGGGCTGAATACAAAGCAAATGGTGATATGCGCGGAGACTCCTTATACTTACTAAAAATATACAATCCTGTAACCACAGATTTTGATATTGAATTTAAACTGATGTTAACCCAGCGTCTCTCCAATAACGGCACAAGAACCTGGACATTTAAGCTGGGTAAAACAAATAATTCATGGGACACAACTATTACGCTTACAGACTTGGTAAACTCTGAAGGAAATTTCATGTATTATGATGTGATAAACAGAAAAGAAGTGGTTAGAGAACCTAAAACTTCAGATTGGGACTACGTTTTCACACGATATATGACTTTCACTCAAAACTTGCATTACAACGTAACTGGATTACTTTCCAATTACAATATAGCTTCCACATCAATTGCAGGAGATATCAATGATCCAAACATAGACAACTACCTATCTCAATGGCAATATAACACCTTGATTAATAACATTGGCTTTGAATGGAAGTTGTTCAATATGAACAACTTCAAATATGAACTCGAGCAGAACAAAGTTCGAATCATTAAAAAAGATTTAGGTAATGGATTAGCTGATTTTTATGCAATGCAATTTGTGCGTTTTGAGGGAAGGACTACCGGCAAGATTGTTTTTGATTATGCCTATTTAGGTAAATTCTCTTCCGCGCAACAATTAGAATCTGAGACCCTTAAGTTTTACCCAAACCCTACCAGCGGGAATTTAAACCTTCAAACAAGCAGTGATATTCAACATCTGGTGGTATACAACATGCATGGACAGAACATTTACGAAAAGTTTAACCCAGGCAGCTCTTTGGATCTTTCCTTTTTAACAAACGGGAACTATATTATTCAGGTAGAATTAAAGAACGGCCAAATGGTTCGGTCAAAAATGATAAAAATCTAGTTTGTTACTTTGGGCTAAACATATTCTACTCACAACCATTGTTTGCGCAGCAAGCATTGCATCACATGCCCAAAATAATATTCAAGTTGTTGGGGATGATGGAACTCCAATTACTAATGCACTCATTACCATTCAAAGTTTAGGAGAAAATTACGCTTTAGCTTTATATCCCAATGATAGTGGGAAAGTATCTTTTGACTTAAAATTACCCATTGTTGTGCAGGTTGTGGCCAATCATTACAAGAATTGGAAAGACACTCTGTATGAAGCTTCAATAAGAATAATATTAACACCCGCTTTTACCTCGTTGCCCAGATTAGTGGTTACCGGATCGGCCAAACCCATCTCCGCAGAAGACAATGTGCACAAAGTGAAAGTGGTCGATCAACGGAAAATAAAAGAACTCGCAGCCATTAATTTAGCAGATGCACTTAGCAATGAGATTAATATTAATATTAGTCAAGATGCTCAATTGGGTTCAGGAATATCACTCAGAGGCATTCAAGGGCAGCAAGTAAAAATCCTAATTGATGGCATACCTATGATTGGACGCAATGACGGTATGCTAGACCTTTCTCAAATAAATATGAACAATGTAGATCGTATCGAAATTATTGAGGGTCCGATGTCTATTATTTATGGTTCAGATGCAAGTGGTGGTTTGATTAATATTATCAATAAACAGCCTCAAAAAAATCAAAGTGAATTAAGTCTGCAACAGATGGCCACATCCAATGGAATATTTAATACGTTTGGCTCGATTAGTTTGGCAAACAAGAAAAATCAATTCAATCTCAACGGATCCAGGTATTTATTTCAAGGCTTCGATGAAAACCCGGATCTTAGAAATCCTCTATGGAAACCCAAACGGCAATTGATGGGAAACGCATTTTACCAGCACTACTTTGGAGATCAAATAAAACAAAGCATCCGTTTAAATGCCTTTAATGAGTACCTTATCGCCAAGGGCTCTCCCATTGTTACCCCATGGGAAGTTATTGCATTAGATGAGTATTATACTACAGATCGCCTTAATCTAAGCACACAAACGCATTTCCGAAATCGAAACAATCGATTAAACATTAGTTTGAATAATGCATTCAACTACTATGAACGCAATCGTATACGCAAAGTCACCAATTTGGAAGATTTAAGTCAAACAGATGCACAAGTAGATAGTAAAGACACCCAAATATTCAATTCCTTTAATAGCCGATTGATTGGTAAATATGTTCATAATTCTAATTTTTCATTTGGCTTTGGGTATGACATAAATTTAGAAAATGGACGAAGCGACCGATTAAGCAGTACTGATGGTATTTATGACTATGCCGCATTTTATAATGTCATGTACACCAAAAATAAGCTGAGTATAGAACAAGGAAGCAGGGTAAGTTATAATAGCCAATTTGCCATACCGATCATTCCTGCAGTTCATGTAAAATATAACCTATTAAAAAACGCTCAACTCATCGCTTCATATGCCAAAGGATACAGGGCTCCTTCTATGAAAGAACGATATCTCTATTTTGTTGATCAAAACCATGATGTAATCGGCAACCCAAACCTTGAGTCTGAATTGTCTCACTCTTTTAACTTTTCTATTCAAAACCATGTAGAAAATGAAAACCATGATTTAAACTATGAAATTAATGTCTTTTACACTCAAATTGATGATATGATTGTGCTTGCCGCGCTTAATTCAAATTCAACCAGTTTTAGATATGAAAACATTGATGAATTCTATTCACAGGGTGGAAACATACGGTTCAGCTATGGAAGAAAGAATTTTGAACTTAATACTGGCTTTGGATTAGTAGGAACCAAACAAGTAAATGATAGTTTTTTGGCTGACCCAACCTTTCTATACCGCCCTGATGCTCAAATTAACCTAGGTTATTTCGTTGAATTTATTAATACAAAGTTTAATCTATTGAACAAATTCAATGGTTCAGTACCCAATTATTTTAGAGAAAATAATACGTTAAAATTACAATATAGTACCCCTTTTGTTATGACGGACTTTACGGCAATGCGTACCTTTGCGGCAGATAAAATAACCCTTGGGTTAACTGTGAAAAATATTTTTAACATAACAAGCATTCAAAACACCACGAATATTGGCAGCGCACATAGTGCGGGTGCAAATAGTTCTGCGGTAGCTTTGGGCAGACATTTTGCAATCAATTTTATATATACGATAAAGAGTGAGAAAAAATAATCTAATTATACTTGTTCTGGCAATTAGCTTTGCGCTAACTGGATGTTTCAAAGAAGAAATACCTACGAAATTCGCAGGTAGATCTCCCAACTCCAAATATGTAAAATTAGATTGCAACAGCGAAGCCAATCAAATGGTTTTTTATGACCTAAGTACCGGTTTGAATCATTCTGCACCGAACAACAATTGGCATTTAGCCTTTGATGCGCTTCCAAATGGGAATTCTGTACGAGTTAACCTAACACGTTCCAACTACCATCTCTATGTGCTAAATACAACTGATTTTAAAGTTAGTTCAGATGATGTAATTTTACAAGGAACAGAAATTATGGATAGCGTTTCTGATTGGTACTCTGGCAATGCGATTCAAATGTTAGACAGCCACCCATCAAAGGTTTACGTTTACACGCAGGAGCCTGATCTTAATGGAAGCCCACAAGGGAAAATTAAATTTCAGATTACCGAAGCAACGAATAAAACATACTCCATTCGTTTTTTGAATGAAATGTTTGTGGGTGCTAAACCGATTGACTTTGGGTTTGACAAGTACAACGCATATAACTTTAATTACTTCTCGTTTAATCATGGTGGCAGAATTGTAGAAATTGAACCCCATAAAGAAAATTGGGATATCGTGTTTACTCAATATCGTGACATGGTCAAGTTTGAGCAGGATAATAAATTCTATCCCTACCAAGTTTTAGGCACACTTATTAACCCTTATAAAACAAGTGTTTTTGAGATTCCTTATAAAGCCCGTTTCGATGAAATAGATCATCAAACTTGCAAGCTTGCGGATTGGTGCATCGTAAGTAATACCATAGGTTTTGACTGGAAGTATTACTCATTGAATAATGGTGTTTACACCACAGATACTTCCAAAGTTTGGTTGCTCAATGACAACGAAGAATTTGTTTATAAAATGCGTTTTATAAATTACTATAACAATAACGGTAACAGCGGCTACCCTTCTTTTGAATACGCTAAATTCAATTAAAATATGTTAAAAATAAGTTTGATGCTTGCAACTTTCATGTTGCATGGCTTTTTAATGGGTCAGAATTCACAGGACACCACCAAGCCAGAAAAGCATTTTAAAAATATATCCCAACTCACCAATGGTGGTGATAATGCTGAAGCATATTTTAGTCCAAATGGCAAGAAAATATGCTTTCAATCAAACAATAAATCTTGGGGGCTTAGTTGTGACCAAATCTTTTATAGCTGCATTAAAACCCTTAAGAAGAATGTAAACCAACAACCTGATATGATTAGCACCGGTTTTGGCAGAACCACTTGTTCCTATTATATGCCCAATGGTAAACATATCTTATATGCAAGCACTCATCAGGCAGATAGTGCCTGCCCTCCTACTCCCAGCACCAAGGGTAAATATCTTTGGCCTATTTATGCAAGCTTTGATGTATTGGTTGCTGATGAAAAGGGGAAAGTTATCAATAAGTTAACGGATACGGCAGGATATGATGCAGAAGCTACGGTTTCTCCAGATGGTACCAAGATAGTCTTCACTAGCACGCGAAGTGGAGACCTTGAACTATGGACCATGGATTTGGATGGCAGCAATGTCAAACAAGTTACCAATGGATTGGGTTATGATGGTGGCGCCTTCTTTTCACCAGATAGTAAAAAACTTGTCTTTCGCGCTTCTAGACCTAAAACGCCTGAAGCAATTAAAGAATACAAAGAGCTCCTGGATTCCAATTTAGTTGCTCCAACTAACATGGAAATATATACATGCAATGTTGATGGAACTGATCTAAGGCAAATCACAAACTTGGGGAAAGCCAATTGGGCACCCTATTTTCACCCAAGTGGTCAGAAAATTATTTTTTCATCCAATCACCATTCCACTAAAGGATATGATTTCCAACTTTTCATGATCAATATAGACGGAACGGGGTTAGAGCAGATTACGTTTAACAGTAAGTTTAATGCCTTCCCAATGTTTTCGCCAGATGGAAAAAAATTAATTTTTAGTAGTAACAGAAACAATGGTGGCACAAGAGATACCAATTTGTTTATTGTAGAATGGGAAGACTAGACCCCCATAACTTTAGGTTATTAAATAAATTTAAGAACAACATATTTATTACTTTTGTGAGATGGCTAGTAGCAGTGACTTAAGTAAAGGCAGTTTCATTCGGGTGAATGGTGAAATCTGTCAAATAACCGAATGGACTCATCGCACACCCGCGAAAACGAGGGCATTCTATATTGCAAAAATGAAGAACATTTATACGGGCAAAGCCGTTGAATCTCGCTTCAGAACCAATGAAGAGGTTGACTTGTTGCGGATTGAAACAACCGAACTTCAATACTTATATAAATCCGGTGAAGATTTAGTATGTATGCACAATGATACCTATGAACAAATTCCTATCTCAGAAAAACTATTTGGTGAATCAGCTAAATTTCTATCTGAAGATATGCCCGTTTTGGTTTCTTTTGATGGTGACACACCAGTAATGGCTGAAGGCCCGAAACATGTGATACTCGAAATAACCTATACAGAACCAGGTATCAAAGGTGATACAGCTACTAATACACTTAAACCTGCAACATTAGAAAACGGAGCAGAAATCAGGGTTCCCTTGTTCGTGGATACTGGTGACAAAGTAAAAGTTGAAACCGCCACAGGCACTTATGTAGAAAGAGCAAATTAGCCTTAATGCAAGTA
>Ga0055584_100003198_pt1 | contig 16201 bp, 17 predicted proteins | sample OSDHelmetaG_FD_58716 | JGI IMG/M metagenome (GOLD analysis project Ga0055584, IMG submission 58716) | Pelagic marine sediment microbial communities from the LTER site Helgoland, North Sea, for post-phytoplankton bloom and carbon turnover... | ecosystem: Environmental > Aquatic > Marine >... | reverse complement strand
TTCATAATTAATATTTTTAATTAAATTTTCAAAATTTTTTATTTGATTATTTTTTATTTTATTTAAATAATCCATATATTTATATATAAAATATAATATTTTATATATAAATATATGGGTTACAGGATTATGCATTCTGGTCAGCAATTATAAGAGATATGTATAATGAAGTTAATTCTCAAGAAAATATAGAAAAAATTAAAAATACAATAAAAATTATCAAACACGTAAAGATATTTTGAGGCAATCGGTTGGAAAAAGAATCATAAATATATAATTTTAATATATATATTTGGATAATGTATCAAGACAATACTATATTAAATAAATCTATTTTTGAATACGACCAATCAAAAGAAATTTTTAAAAATAATCCATATGTTACTATAGATTTATTTTATCAAAATCTTGATATATTTATCAATATTTCCATCCGGATATTTTAAAGTAATAAATAATATGAAAACATATTTTGATGAACAATATATTATTGAATATTATGCTAAATGAATTGTGTTAAAAAAATATACACAAAAAGAATTCATTTTTGTTGAACCACATATCTATAAACCGGGAAGTTATAGTTTTAATAAAATTCAAAATATTATTAATAATTTTAAAGATAAAATAGATTTTATTCAAATATCACATTCACAATTTTCTAATAGAAATGCAACGAGTTATATTGATAAATTTACATTTAGAAAATCCATATTATATGCGTCATATTCGAAATTTTATCTATAATCCATGATGGTTTATCTAATTGTTTAAGTTTTTGTTATAAAAACTATCGTAACATATCCATGTATGTTTGATCCTATAATGACCTGTTTTAAGAATGAAATTCCTATATGGATAAATTCTATTGACCATATAAAATGTTACAATCAACATTGTAATTTAAATCTTATTTTAATGAAAAATCACGATGAAAACATAATTATAAATAAAATGAAAGAATTATTAGAATAAAATAATTTTAGAGAATAAATATATAATTAAATATATATAATGAATTTAAATTTTGATTTTAAGCAACAAGATAAAATGAATCAATTAAATGAAAGTAATGTTTTACTTTACGGTCCATGTAATTCGAATATTAAAAAAGATGTTAAAAAATTTTCAAAGTATGACTTTATTATTTTAAATAATAATATGATAAATTTAGTAAAAGAAAATGTTCCAGATTTAGATAAACAATCATATAAAATAATTAGAGTATTTAATGGAAGATATACAGAATATAATAAAAATAATATTATTGATAACGATAAAAATACTTTTTTTTATTGGGTAAGCGAGATACATACTTTTCATGTTATAAGTAGTTATGGTATTGATAAAAACAAAGTAATGCATATGGCTAATAATTATAAAAATTTTGGATTTAGAGCTTGTCCAACGATGGGTCCAAAGATGTTAATGTTTTTAGATTTTTATAATTATAATTTTAAATTTTTGAAAATTACTGGTTTAACTTTCTATATGAATTTTGATAATAAAAATCAAATTTATAACAAAAATTATCATGAAGATAGTTATTATAATACTAGATTATTAAATTTTCAAAAAAATGGTGAATTATTAGATTTAAAAGGTGATAATTTATCAGATGAAGATAAAATCAAAATAGAAAATCTAGAAACATCAAAAAATTTAGAGAAAAATAATAAAATAAAAACAGTAAGTGCTCATGAAAATATATTTGAAGGATGGAATATGTTTTTACTATTTCTTAGTAGACATACAGATAAAAATATAAAAGTAGATAAACCATTAGGACTATTAATGAAAAAATATCCTAATATCTTAACAGAAGATCCAATTTAAATATTAAATTAAATACATCGTATATTTTTTGATTCAATATCTTTAATAAATAAGATTATTCAATAATGGTGTACCATAATATAGTTTATTATTTTCAATACTCTTTGTAATTAATGAACCTGCACCTATAATACATTTTTCATTTAATATTATTTTTTTTTCATTTGTTGAATTTATAATAGTTGTTCCAGCCCCTATAAATACATCATTTTCAACTATAACACCACCACATATATTTACTCCCGGACAAACCATAATATTATTTCCTATATTACAATCATGTTCAATAATGCAATTAGTATCTAAATGACAAAAATCACCCATTATAACATCTGGACCTACATAAACACCATAATGAATAACTATACCTTTTCCTAATTGAGAAGATTCAGATATACATGATTTTGTATGTATAAGATTTGGAAATTTATAATCAACATATTTATTAAAAAAATCTTTCCTGAAATCTATACTACCAATAGTTACAATTATATTACAATCTTTATATTTAATTAAATCAGATATTTTTCCAATTATTTTTGTTTCTCTATAAAAAGTAATTTCAATATCGTTATACGTATCATCTAATATACCTTTTATATTCATATCTTTAGATATTATCATATCAATGATCTTTTTACAATTTCCACCGCCGCCTATTAAGATAATTTCCATATAAAAGTATATAACTAATTCTATTTAAATATATATGAAGAAAAATATTTGTTTTGTAACAACTACTCGAGCAGAATTTGGATTACTAAAACCATTAGTTGATTTAATCAAAGATTCTGAAAAATATAATCTAACATTAGTCGTGTCTGGTACACATTTATCTGAAGAATTTGGAAATACATATATTGAAATTGAAAATAATTATGATATATTAAAAATTAATATAATGGATAAATCAAACCAAAACACTAATTCGATTAATAATATTATGAGTAACGTTTTTAATAATTTTTATTCCGAATTAGATAAAATTAATAAACAAAATAAGATTGACATGTTAGTTTTACTAGGTGATCGGTTTGAAATTTTAGCGATAACACAAGTTGCATTTATTCTTGGAATAAAAATATGTCATTTAGCTGGCGGGGATATTACAAAAGGTGCAATGGATGATCAATTTAGAAATGCGATTACTCAATTATCAGATTATCATATGCCTTTTTCTGAAGATTCAAAAAATAATTTGTTAAAAATGAATACAGATAATAAAAACATATTTATGTTAGGTAATCCCGGTTTAGAAATATTTAAAGATTTTAATCCAAAATATTCAAAAAATGATATCATCAAAAAATATAATTTGTTAGAAAACTATATTTTATGTGTATTCCATCCAGAAACAAAAAACAATACGAATTATGTAGAACTATTTTTTAATCAAGTAAAGGAATTTTTAAAAGAAACTGAACAAAATCGATATTATTCTTTACTAATTCTGAAAACAAATTGTGATCCAGGATATATACACATTATTGATACTGTTTTAAATATGAATAAAGAATTCAACAATATAGTATTAATTGATAATTTAGAACGATGTGACTATTTAACAATTTCATATTATAGTGATTTTTATATAGGTAATTCATCGTCTGGTTTATATGAACTACCTTATCTAAATATACCAATTATTAATATTGGAAATAGACAAGAAGGTCGACAACTATCTTCTAATATTATACAGTCCGACTATAATAATATTAAAGATAATATGGTACATGTTAATGAAAATATGAAAGATATCATAACAAATATTAAACAAGCATATCCAATTTATGATTCTAAAGATATATTTATAAAATCTTTAGATACAATATTTTTTAATTAAATTTAGTTAAAATGTGATATTTCTAAAAAGTCATTTTCTGATACATCACAATTAATAGTTTTTCCAATAAATTCTTCTAACCTACTACCACAAATATGAGTATTTGGTCTTAGAGTAGTTAAATCATCATAACCCAATATAGTTCCTTTTGTTATGTTTACATTATATGCTAAAGATCTACGAACAATTTTTCTATTTTCAGTTTCTGATTCTCTAAATTTTTTAATACCATCCCCTAACATAACTTCAACATCTCTTAGTTGGTTTACAAATAAATTTAATTCTTCAGGATTTAATGAAGCCCTATGGTCTGGACCTTCCATCTCTTTATCAATAGTAAAATGTTTTTCTACATAATTAGCACCAACGCATACAGAATAGACAGATGCATATATTCCTTCAGTGTGATCGGAAAATCCAATTTCAATATCTGGTTTAATTAATACTAACTTATCTTTCATTGTTTTTATAGCCAATAAATTTAAATCTTTATTTTTGGTAGGATAATTAGATATACAATGTAATACAACTAATTCACTACATCCATTATCTATAACATATTTAACACTATTTTCTACTTCATCCATGTTACTCATACCAGTTGAGAGTATCATTTTTTTACCGGTTCTTGCAACTTTTCTAAGTAATGGGTAATTAGTAAGATCACCAGAACCTATTTTATAAACATTAACATTTAATTCATTTAAAAATTCTGCACTTTCTAAATCAAATGGGGTGGAAATAAATTCGATACCTTTTTTAATACAATATTCTTTAACTTGTCTAAATTCATCATATGATAATTCTAAACGTTTTAACATATCAACTTGAGATTCACTTGAATCTGTTGTTTCTTTTTGATATTGTGCTTTCTCAGCTTCTTTTGATGCTAATTTATCTGCTTTAAAAGTTTGGAATTTAATAGCATCTGAACCTGATTCTTTCGCTATATCTACTAATTTTAATGCTAAATCTAATTTGCCATTATGATTAACACCTGCTTCTGCAATAATATATACCATTTATAATATATATTTAATATATATTTAAATACTATTTAACTTTTAATTTAATGAATTTATTAATAGTTGGCTTGGGTAATTTTGGTGAAAAATATATTCGACTTTTAAATAACATAAATCCAAAATTTAATATTTATGTACTAAGACATACTATATCCAATGATAATATATCCGATGATTTGAAAATAAAGGAAATTTTCTATAAGATTGAAGATACAAATTCTATTAAAATTGATGCAGTATTTATTACAAATCCATCAACTTATCATATTGAAACTGCAAATTATTTTATTAAAAAAAATATTAGTTGTATGATTGAAAAACCAATTAGTTTAAATTATAAAGATGGATTAAAACTAATTAATAACAACACATGTTGTATCCAAATCGGTTATTTATTAAGATATTCTGATATATATAAATATTTATTAGAATATACCAAATATATAGGTAAAATACTTCTAATTAAAATAAATGTAGGGCAATATTTACCCGGATGGCGGAAAAATGATTATAGAGAATGTGTATCATCAAATAAAGATCAAGGTGGTGGTGTATTATTAGAATTAAGCCATGACATAAACTATATTCTTGGATTTATTGATATTAAAAATTATAAAATAAAATCATTTTCAAATAAAATATCAGAGTTAGAAATAAATGTAGAAGATTATTGTTTTTTAGTACTCGATATTGAGTTAACGTCAGGTGATAAAGTATGTGCAAGTATAAATCTAGATATGATTGATCATAAATCAAATAGAAGTTGTAAACTAATTGGTACAAATGGTAGTATAGAATGTGATTTCATAACAAAAAAGGTGTATATTAAAAATCAAGATACAGAACTCACTATTTCACTAAATATTAATGAAAATTTACTAGAAAAACAAACATTGGATTTCTTAGATAAAGTACAAAATAATATATTTAATAATGAATCTATAAAAGATGCTTTATTAACATTAAAAATAATTGATAGAATTAAGAAAGAAAATAATATTTAAAATTTACATGTTATTCCACCATCAATAACAAATTCTTGACCTGTAACATATGCTGATAAATTACTAGATAAAAATGATATAATTCCTTTAATATCATCTTCTGTACCCATTCTATTTAATGGTGTTTTATCAGTATATTTATTAACAAATTTTTCATCTTGATTTCTAAATATTCCTCCTAATACTATTGAATTAACACATATATTATATTTACCATATAATGAAGCCAAGTATTTTGACATTATATTTAAACCAGCTTTACTTATTGAATATGCAATTGGTGATTCCATTGATGTTCCTTCATAAATTGAAAAATCATTTCCGCGTATTCCATAAATGGAACTTATATTTATTATTTTTGCATTACTCGATCTTTTAAATCCTTCAATTAATCCTTGAATTAAAAATAATGGTGCTTTTGTATTTATATCCATACATAAATCAAATGATTTAGATGATTGTTCTTCGAATGGTACAGACCATCCTTTCAAATTTGATGTTCCAACGAGCGCTGCGCAATTAACTAAAATATCTATTTTATTATATTTTTTAAGAATATTGTTACAGAAAACCTTTATTTCTGGTTGGTTTGACAAGTCAGTATTATAAAAATCAATATTAGTTTCGAATTTATTATTAATTTCGTCTATTTTTTTCTGAGAATACTCATTATTTAAATCAATAATAATAACATGGCAATTTAATTCTAATAATGTTTCAACAATTTTCTCACCAATTTTACCAATACCACCTGTAACAATTGCAATTTTATCATTTAACATTATATTATTAAGAACACTAAAATCAATACGATTTTTAATTCTATCTTTATGAAAAAATTCTGCCATTTTAAAATCATTAATATCGTCAATATCAATTGCATTAATTTTGTCAACTTTATACTTTATTATATTTAAATTATTACTAAATATAGACCCGTTTAATCCTTTAATAGTTTCTTTGTTGATTATATAAGCAACCGTTGTAACATCATATACATCCGGAAAATTTTGACGATTATTTAGAGTACTCATAGTTGTATCAAATAAAGTAAGTTTATTATCCTTCTCTTTAACCATATTAAAATATGGATTTCTTTCTGAATCTTTAACTGTTATTAATAAATCTGGTGTTTCTTTTAAGAATAACTCTATGCAATTATCAATATCATCAACCGTTTTTAATGGCGATACAACAGGTAATGATATAAAAATATCAAAATTATCATTTTGTTGTTCTAAATGATCAATCATAAATTTCCAAGAATCTAATTCAGATGATTTGTCTTGAGCTAATTCTTGTGGTCTTAATATTGGTACTAATGCACCTGCTTCTAAAGCTTCATTTTTATATTCTTCAGAATCAGTTGAAACAAAAATTTTATCTATTTTGTTACATTTTTTTATTAATTCGATGTTTCTTTTCAATAAAGAAACACCATTTAATTTTTTAATATTCTTATTAGGTAATCCTTTTGAACCACCTCTACAAAACACAAATGCGTAAATTTTCATTAATATATATTATTTTTAAACTTTAAATATAAAAATAATGTTTCATAGCTTTTACTGATATATCTTTTTTAATTAAATTTGGACTACTACCAAAGATCATAATATCTTTTAAAATACCTTCATCTTTAATATAAGATGAATTTGCTATTAATACATTACCTCTGATTGTTGTATTACCAATCAATGACGAGTTATTTAACATCACTAAATTCCCTTCTATTTTAGGATATATTAAAACACCATTTGTATCTAGATTACCACCTATTGTACAATTAGAACAAATGCAAAAATATTTATCTTGATTAAATTTAGTATGTCGACTTATAATACTACCAATTGGATGTTCGATATGAGTATTTATAGGCAAGTCAATTTCAAAAGGTAAATCAAAACTTATTTGGGATACATTTAAAAAATATATTTTATTAGATATATCAAACATTTGTTTATTAAAAAAAAATTTCCCTAATTCATATAATATTAAACAAAACTGACAATAATGCCCAGTAATGATTTTTATAAATCCTAACTCATTTGATTTGTAAACTGCATGATTCTCAAACCTTTTATAAACATTATTAAAAAGTAGTTCACAGTCGATATTCAAGTTTAATTCTAAGAATTCTTTCGATAAATCAACACTATCTAATCGTTTATAGAAAAATGATAAGAAATTTTCTTTACTTGGGCTAAATGTTAGCTTATTCATAATATATTAAAAGTTTTGGTCTTTTTAAACAGTTTTAAGAATATATTTATTTAGTAATTAATATATGTGGCCTAAAATGAATGATATGATGATTGAAAAAGTATCTGATGTCTTAAAATCAGGTAAACTTAATCAATGGAATAATAATTCAGTTAAAGAATTTGAAACTAAATTTGCTGAATATATAAAATGTAATTATGCGGTTGCTGTTTTTAATGGGACTGTTGCTTTAGAATTATGTATTAAAACTTTAGGATTAAAAGAAGGTGATGAAGTTATTGTGACACCTAGAACATTTATTGCATCAGCATCCTGTTGTGCATATTATGGAATAAAACCAGTTTTTGTAGATGTTGATATTAATAGTCAGAATATTACTTTAGAAACTATCAAAGGTGGGATAACTGAAAAAACAAAAGCAGTTATATTAGTTCATCTAGCTGGATGGCCTTGTGATTTAGAAGAAATCTGTAATTATTGTAGAGAAAAAGGAATATATATAATTGAAGATTGTGCTCAAGCTCATGGTGCAAAATATAAAGGAAAATCAGTTGGATCATGGGGTGATATTAATGCTTGGTCTTTTTGTCAAGATAAAATTATTACAACCGGCGGTGAAGGAGGTATGGTTACAACTAATTGTCCACAATTATTTAGAAAAGCATGGTCAATAAAAGATCATGGAAAAGATTATGATACTGTATTTAACAAACAACATCCAGATGGATTTCGTTGGTTACATAAAAATATTGGTACAAATTGGCGAATGTTACCGATTCAGGCAGTTATTGGTATTGAAGCATTATTATTATTAGATTCATGGGTTGAACATAGAAGAACAATTGCTTGTATTTATAATGAAGGACTAAAAGATATAGACATCATTAGTAATATAAGATTAACATTACCAAATTCGGATATATATCATAGTTATTATAAATATTATTTTTTTATTGAATCAGAAAAGTTCAAAATTTCTAGGGACGAAATAATTCAAGAAATTAATAAAAATAATATAGTAGCGACTGTTGGTTCGTGTAGTGAAGTATATCTTGAAGATGCATTATATGAATTTAAACCAATTAAGAATCTTAATAATACTCAAGAATTATTTACTAATGGGATTATGTTGTTATGTGATCCAACGATTAGTATTCAAACTGCAAACAATAATATATTAATAATTAAAGAAATTTTAAAAAAGAATAGAATTTAAAGAATAATTGTTTTAATATTTATATGAATTTAATAGTAGGTACAGGATTAATAGCAGAAGAATATATAAAAATTATGATTAACATGAATAAAAGAATTGAAGTTATAGGAAATACAAAAATAAAATGTGAATCTTTATCAAAAAAATATAATATAAAATGTCATGATGGTGGTATTGAGAAATTTCAATTTATAAAAGAACAATATGAAAATATAATTATAGCAACACCAATTGAACTATTATACAAACATTTAAATATAGTATTAGATAATTGCAAAACTTTACAAAATATTCTTATTGAAAAACCTGGATGTTTAAATAATCATGAATTTAATAAAATTATAAATTTAAAAAATAAAGTTAATAAAAATTGTAATATATATATTGCTTATAATAGAAGATTTTATGATTCTTTGAATAAATGTAAAGAAATAATTAAAGAAAATAAAATAATTAATGCCGAATTAGAAATAAATGAGTTTAATATGGATAAGATTATTGAAAGTAAATCATCTGAAATTCTTCAAAATTGGTTTAATTGTATGACTACACACGTTGTCGATATGTTTTTTCATATCATTGGAAATCCAGTTGATTTAATATGTAATAATGAAGGAATTAATTCTTTGGAATGGCACAAACGATGCTCAATTTATTCAGGAGAAGGTATGACAAATAATAATATTCCATTTAAATACTCAGGAAATTGGAATAATAATGGGAAATGGAAAATAAAATTATATTTAGAAAATAATAAAATTATTGAATTCCAACCATTAGAAGATTTAAAAATTATTGAGAATAATAAAGAAACCATAATTACTAGGGATGAAATTGATATTAATTTTAAACCCGGATTTTATAAACAAGTAGAATCTTTCTTAACTAATAAGACTAATTTGAAAACAATAGAAGAACAATATTCAGACTGTATTAATATTTATGATAAGATTTCTAATTATAAAACTCCATATAATGTTATGATAGTTGGGATGGGTAATATAGGATTCAGACATTTACAAGCGATTGTTGGTACTAATATGAATATTTCACTTCATTTAGTAGAAATAAACGAAGATAATATTAATAGTTGCGAGTCGTATTTAAAAAATAATAATATATCAGAGTATAAAGTTTATTCAAATATAAAAGAAATTAACAATGTAAGTACTTTTGATATAATAATATTATCAACATGTTCAAATATACGTTTAAAATTAATCGAAGATATAGCTAATAATTCAAGTATTGAAAAAATAAATAATTTAGTTTTAGAAAAAATTATTTTTACAAATTATGATTATTTTAATGAAATGGAAAATTTATTGTCAGATAAAATAAATTTAAAAAATATATATTGCTCAAGTGATTGGTATAATAGATTTAATTTTAAAGAAATTAGTCAAAAAATAAACTTATCTAACTCAAAAATTCATATAAAAGGTAACAATTGGGGATTAGGTTGTAATTCTATACATGGTATTATGTGTTTATTAAAAATATTTGATAATTTTGAATTAAAAACAAAAGATATAAAAATTGTTGATGCAAAAAGAGATGGTTTTAAGGAATTAAAAGGCATTTTTTATAATGATAATATAATTATAGAAGATACAGAAAACGAAGATTCTATTTTATCTATTGAAATAAAAACTGAAAATAATAAAATTCTAATAAAACAAAATAAAAATAAATTATTATTTACCGAATATATTAATAATATAGAACAAGAATATGAGATAAATGAACAATATTTGTCCGAATACTATATTAATGAATATAAATCTATGCTATATTCTGAACAAGTTAATTTAGTAAATTATAAAACTTCAAAATTAGGTCATAAAATATTAATTTCTACATTAAATATAATTTTTAAAGATTATGATAATTTGCCAATTACTTAAAAATTTGCATAACTTTATTTTCCAATTCTAATTTAGATAATTCTCTTATTTCAATAGAATTATCTATTTCTTCAATTAATTTATCAAAATTATTTTCTTCAGATGGTTCTATTACAAATTTACTATCTTTAAAATTTTCTTTTAATATATTAAAAACATCTAATATTTTAATTTTATAACAGAAAGATGGATAATTTACTTTATTATTTTTTTCAGATAAATTTAAAAAAATATCATCAACTAAATCTTTACCAAAACAAAAATATCTTATATGAGTTTGATTATATAAAGTTATAGGACTATTAATTCTAATAGCACTTCTCCATTTCCTAATAAATGACCCATCTGAATTCCAAAAATTTACACCTTGATAAACATTAAATCCGAAACTTAATGTAATTTTTTCAGACAATAATTTAGAAGTACCATATATTGACGAAGGATTAATTGATTTATCTGTACTTATAGTTAATACATTTTTAATATTATATTTTTGAGCAAATTCACAAACATTTAATGTACCAATAACATTAGTATCAATACAATCTCTTTTGAAAATTTCACATGTATCTATATATTTCATAGCTGCAGCATGTATAACGTAATCAATCTTATTTTCTTTATATATACTTTCAATAAAATGTTTATCAGCTATATCGCCTCTATATACTTTATAATTTTTAAATAAAAAATCAATTTCTTTATATCTTTTTTCAGAATTAATTATACATATAAAATGGTAATCTGTATTTTGATAATTAGTTAATATATTTCTACCTAAAAAACCAGTTGAACCAGTTAATAAAATATTCATTATACTAATTTAGATTTAAATATTTAAATCTAAATTAGTATAATGAATATTGATTCTACCTTAAAAAACTTAATTAACGGGAAAAGAATAGCAATTATTGGACCTGCTGAATATGTTTGTAAAGAATTAGATGAAGATCACGGTGATTATATAGATTCATTTGATATTGTAATTAGATTACAAAGATTATCTGCACCTGATAATCTTCAAAAATATTATGGTAAAAAAGGAAATATTATTTCATCTTCATTTTGGACAAGAGTAAAAGATGATTTTAAAGATAAAAATATATCATGGAATAATGCAACATATTGTAATAGAGATTTTTATGAAAATTTAGAAGAAAATACTTTACTTTTAGAATGTTATGCAAGAAATGAATTTAACATAATATATAATAAATTAAACCTAAAAGAAACAATGGAAAATAAAAAAATTTATTATGGAAATATATCACCAGAAATGAATAATATGATTTATAATTTCTGTAATAAAATTGGAATAAAAATAAATAAAACATTATCAACAGGGTTTATGACATTAATTTTAATAATTTTACTAGAACCAAAAAAAATTTATGTTTCTGGAATAACCGGGCATTGTGATAAAAAATATAAAGCTCATTTTGATGGTTACTTTTTAGGTAATTATAAAGAAGTAGCGCCTGAAGGATATAATGAATATAAACCAGTTAATAAAGGTACATATACTATAGATCATCCGTACGATGAAGAAGCTAAAATTCTATCTTTTTGTTCGGAGAATAAATTTATTAAAACAGATAAATATCTTAAAAATCTATTGAAGAAAAATTAATTTCTTTTTTACTAATTTTTTAAATTTCTTTTTTAAATCATCAAAATAGTTTTCTATAACTATTTCAGCTTGTGGATTAAATGGATTTAGTTTATATATTTTTTCTAATTTATCAGGATTATCAATAATTTCTTTTATTTTATTATAACATTGTTCCATTGATTCTTTTGATGATGGGTTATAACGAATAATTCGTTCTTGATTAAAAATTTTAATATCTAGTTCATCGTCCGTTCTACCATAATATATTGGAATACATCCTGCAAATATTGCATCTGTTAATTTTTCACTAGTATACCCTTCGTGTCCCATATGATTTTCTGGACATATATTAAAAATAAATTGTTCAATATATTCTTGTTTAGTTAATCCTTCATCATCAAATGATGAAACATTATTATTCATTTTACCCGGACATTCAACAAATCCAATTTTAGATAATATATTTACAATTGGCATTCTATTTCCATACATGTCATGACTTGCAACAATAGAACAAAATTTAAGTTTACTTGTATCTTTATTTAAAATTTTATGATTAACAGAATTTATTTTATCTTTACATAATTCTCTATGATTTTGACTATTAACATATAATGGATGTTTACAAAATTTGGATGATTTGATATAATTAATATTACCAATCACCATATCAAAATAAGTTTTCTCTTGAATCTTTCTGAATATTCCAGTAAATCTATTCATATCTTCAGTTATATAACCTATCTTAATTGCTGGTCCATTATATGTGATCGGTCCAAAACTATTTATAAATACAATATCTGGATTTTTTTCATCCAATACAAAATCATATCCATCCTCTTCTAAAACTTGAATAAATGATCTTTTCAATAAATCAAAATGTTTCCAAAAGTTATAATACCATACTTTTATTTTCATATAAATATAAATATACTTTATTTTTATATAAATTTTAATTAAAATCTATTTTCTAGCCTCAATATTTAAACTTATTAATGTTCCATTCTCTTTATCCATATGTGGTAAATATGCCTGTGAATAATCATCAATATGTCCATGTTCTACTTCTTTCCAATCCCATCTTTTCACATTGGTTAATTCATTATCCTCTAATAATTTTTTTAAACTATCAAAATCATATACTGTTTTATGATAAATAGTCTCTGTATCTGTCATCTTCCATTTTCCATAAAACATACCCACATATTTCGATAACGGTACACCTTCATTCACATATAGTTTAGCACATGCGCCAAAATCTGGAACTGCTAATCTTAATATACCACCAGGTTTTAACACACGCTTCCATTTTGCTAATACATCAATTGCTTCATCTCTGTCAAAATACTCAAATGTATGTGATGTATAAATTAAATCAACTGTATTATCTTCAAATGGTAGATTTACAATATCATGACTGTGAATATGAGGATAATCACTGCCATCAATATGGGTCCAGTCATCGCCAAAATCTTTTTTACCACACCCTAAATGCAATTTCATATAATTAGTAAAATCAATTATTCTTTATAACGATTTAAGACTGGTATTATTAATAAATCACATATATAATTAATATCTTCATTAGTTAATGCAATATAACATGGAAGAAATAAGCCAAAAGTTGATACATAATTTGAATTTTCAAAACCAATTTTACATAATTCACTATCGTCATCCTTATAAACAGGTGTTTGATTTATTTCACCATATACAGGTCTAGTTTTAACATTGTGTTTATTCATAAAATCCATTAACCTTTCTCTATCTTTTGTATAAATATCAACAAACCATGGAAACCACGTATCACTTAATGGTTTTCTCATTTCATAATAACAATTTAGTCTCATATAATATAAATCATAAATTTCCTTCATTCTTTTTGTTCTCCAATCTAATTTTTTCATTTGTTCAATTCCTATTACTGCTTGAATATCTGTAAATTTTAAATTTATACCAAATACTAAAAAATCATCTTTACCACTTTCCTTTCTTCCAAAGTTTTTTATCATCTTCATCTTATTTGCTAATACATCATTATCAGTAACAACAAAACCACCTTGTCCTGTACTTATAATCTTTGGTGTACTTAAAGAAAAACAACCTATATCCCCAAATGTTCCTAAATTCTTACCATCAATTTTACATCCTAATGATTGTGCTGAATCTTCTACTAAATAAATACTATTCTCTTTACAGAAAGAAGCAATATCATTTATATTTTTATATCTATTATTTAGAGATACATGAAGTACACATTTAGTTTTATCAGTCATATGTGTTTTTATTGTATCTAAATTTAAAGTATATGTATCTTTATCTACATCTACAATAACAGGAATTAAACCTAAAAATTTAACACTATTTACTGTTGCTATCATTGTGTAATTTGGCACAATTACCTCATCGCCTGGTTGCAAATCTAATGCCATTAATGCTAAAATTATTGCACATGTTCCACTAGTTGTCATATGACAATGTTTTGTCCCGACACTTTCACATATCATTTTTTCTAATTCAGTTGTTTTTTTATGCTCAGTAATATAATTATCATCTAACATATATTGATAACAAGCATCTGCTTCTTCTTTCTCAAAACTAGGTTTATGTTGTACTATAGTATTAGATTTGTTAAACCATTCGGTCATTTTATCTAATGTTTCATCTTTAAATGTTACTTGATAATATCCACCTATTAACATTTTTATTGGTTCTCTGTCAGATGAACCATGGGGATCTCTAGGATTTGTTATTGTTATTTTATGATTAAATATATAATTCATATAGTCTTTTAATGTTAGTATTCTAAAGTCAAAAGAAATTCTTAATTTACCTTCTTTATTTTTCATATTATAATGAATACATTTATTACCATTAAAGAATAGTAAATCACCATATTCCATATTAACTGGTTCAAAATCACCTTTTTCTGGTTCAGATTCTAAATAGATTGTATTTGTATTTTTCATACTGGTTATTGGTATTAAAAAGTTTCGTTCACCTAATGGATGACATCCTAGAGAATCTGAGTCACAGTGTGGTGGTACAGTTATACTATTGTCATATTGTAGTCTAATACTTGGATAACTTTGATAAATTAATAATTGTTCATCTGGGAAAAACTCTTGATATATATCTTTAATAAAGTTACAATATAATTCCTTAAACTCGTTATTACTCTTGATTTCTTTATAAAATATTTTGTGTAAATCAGTTTCTCTATCATCCAAGCTACCTTTAATATTATTAAATTTTTTAAAATCTTCAGATTCAAAATGTAATTCATTTAAAATTTCAGAATTATATAACTTTTGTAAATATTCCAAGAATCTATGTTTATTAGTATCATACTGATAAATTTTATGATCACCCCATGATTTGGTAAGACTAAACATCATTATAATACATTATAAAATTATTCTTATATATAAATAATTTTATATTTATATAAGAATAATTTTATTAAATACAGATTGTATTTACCATAATTATTAAATACAATCAGTATTTACCATAATTATTAAATACAATCAGT
>Ga0055584_100003197_pt1 | contig 16202 bp, 10 predicted proteins | sample OSDHelmetaG_FD_58716 | JGI IMG/M metagenome (GOLD analysis project Ga0055584, IMG submission 58716) | Pelagic marine sediment microbial communities from the LTER site Helgoland, North Sea, for post-phytoplankton bloom and carbon turnover... | ecosystem: Environmental > Aquatic > Marine >... | reverse complement strand
CCGATCGCCTTCCAAGTGCCCACGCACTTAGGTCCACTCAACTTGGTTGACAGTCGCTTTATCGCCGGTGTTCACGCGCGCAATGCACAGGTCCATGTCTGGACGGTCAATCGGGAGGAAACCATGCGCGAGTTGGTTGACCTCGGCGTCGACGGCCTTATAACCGACTATCCAGACCGCCTACTCCGCGTGTTAAAACGCCCCCCCAACGAGAGAGAACTATGAGTGCAGGCATCGCCTTAGAAACGAGAAATCTCACCAAAACCTATGCGAGCGGCGAACGCGAACTCACCGTGCTTAGCGACGTCAGTTTTGCCATCGCGCACGGCACGACCTGCGCCATCGTCGGCCCTTCCGGCAGCGGTAAGACTACCCTATTGGGACTGTGCGCCGGCCTCGACCGCGCCTCTTCCGGCAGCGTGCTCCTCGACGAGGTCGCCTTAGAAAACCTCAGCGAAGACGAGCGCGCTCGCCTGCGCAACGAGCGCGTCGGTTTTGTCTTTCAAAACTTCCAACTCATACCGACGCTCAGCGCACTAGAAAACGCCATGGTGCCGCTCGAACTGCGCGGGCGCAAGGATGCCCGCGAGCGCGCCGCCCACTGGTTAGAGCGCGTGGGATTGGGCCGTCGTTTCGACCACTATCCCACCCAATTATCCGGCGGTGAGCAGCAGCGCGTAGCGCTGGCACGCGCCTTTATAAACGACCCGCGCGTGCTCTTTGCCGACGAGCCCACGGGCAACCTCGATGGCAACACCAGCGACCAGGTGCAGGAATTGCTCTTCGCCCTCAACAGAGAAGAGACGACGACGCTCGTGCTCGTAACCCACGATCTAGAGTTGGCACAGCGGACCCAGCGCATCATACGCCTACGCAACGGCGCCGTCAGCGAGGACTCCGCCGCCGCACCGCAGACGGCTGCCGGAGATTCGCCGTCGTGATCGCCTGGGTATTTAGCATGGCCTGGCGCGACAGCCGCCGCCACCGCCGTCGTCTAGCCCTCTACACGGCGGCCATTGCCGTCGGCATTGCCGCCCTCGTTTCGCTGCGCAGTTTGGGAAGCAGCCTCGAAAGCGAAATTGACCTACAGGCCAGTTCGCTACTCGGTGCCGATCTCTCGATAGAAAGCAACCAAGCATTCTCCACCGAGTTAGAAGCGAAGATCGACTCCATCGGTGGCCAACAAGCTCGGCAAATAAAGTTTACATCCATGGTCTTGTTGCCGCGCGGCGGCCATACGCGGTTGGCGCAAATTCGCGCCTTAGAAGGCGGCTTCCCGTTCTACGGGCAACTGCAAACTGATCCCCCCTCTGCCGCGCAGACCTTTCGCACAGGCACGGGCGCAGGCGCGCTAGTCGACGACAATATCATGATGCAATTTGACGCCCAAGTCGGTGACTCTATAAAAGTCGGCAACGCCTTTTTTCGCATCGAGGGGCGCCTGATAAAGATTCCCGGTGAGACTTCGCTCAGCAGCGACGTACAGCCGCGCATCTATTTACCCATGGCCCACCTCGACCGCACCCATCTCGTCCAACGCGGCAGTCGCGTCGAGTACGAAGTATTTTTTAAACTCGAGACCGACAGCGATTCCGAAGCACTAAAAAAAGAGCTGCGCAGTGCCTTTGACCAAGGCCGCAACGACATCGACATCGACACCGTTGAAGACCGCAAAGAACAGCTCGGCCGCTCGCTGGGCAACCTCTACCGCTTTCTCAATCTCGGCTCGTTTATAGCACTGATCCTCGGTGCCGTCGGCGTAGCGAGCGCCGTGCACTCTTATGTTGCACAAAAACTAGACACCGTGGCCATTTTGCGCAGCCTCGGCGCCTCTTCCAACCAGACCTTTGCCATTTACCTCCTACAAGCCGGGGCTATGGGACTATGTGGCTCTTTGGGCGGCGCCCTACTCGGCGTGCTCGCCCTCGACCTCTTGCCCGTGCTCTTGCGCGATGTACTGCCGCTCGACGTGCAGCCCGTGCCTTCACTGCTGCCCGTGCTCCAAGGCACGCTCGTCGGTTTGGGACTCGCCCTACTCTTTGCCGCGCGCCCGCTCTTAGCCGTGCGCCAAACGCCGCCTTTACGCACCCTGCGCGCGGCGTATGACGATGCCAGTAATAACGGCGGGCATCTCTTCCGCATCGGCGCCAATATTCTACTCGTAGTCGGCACCCTGCTCTTTGCCCTACACCTGACGAAGCGCTTCGACTACGCCCTCGGCTTTACCGGCGGCACCACCGTGGCCTTTGCCCTCTTGGCGGCAGTCGCACGCCTGCTCACCTGGGGCGCGCGCCGCTTCTTTCCGCTCAGTTGGGGCTACGAATGGCGCCAGGGACTAGCCAACTTATTTCGCCCACACAACCAAACGCTGATGCTCTTACTCGGTCTAGGCTTGGGCACGTTCCTGATGTCGACACTTTATCTCGCACAGAATGCACTCGTTGCCCAAGTCGAGAGTGTCGGCGGTGACGACCGCCCCAACGCCGTGCTCTTTGATATTCAGAGTGACCAGATAGATGGCATGCAGGAAATTTTCACCGAGCTCAACTTGCCAATTATTCAGCAAGTGCCCATCGTCACGATGCGCCTGCACAGCGTCAAAGGAAAAAGCGTTGCCGAACTGCGCCAAGAGCCGGACCGCCGCCGCAACAACTGGGCCCTTACGCGCGAATATCGCAGCACCTATCGCGACACATTAAATACCAGTGAAACGCTCGTCGCCGGCCAGTGGCACGCAGCGACGGCCGGCGATACCACCTATGTGTCACTGGCTAATAGCATTGCCGAAAATCTCGGCGTCGGCCTGGGAGATTCGCTGGTCTTCGACGTTCAGGGCGTGCCCATCACCGTGGTCGTCGGCAGCTTGCGCGAAGTCGACTGGCAGCGCGTTATGCCCAATTTTCTCGTTGTTTTCCCGACCGAAATTTTAGAAGAAGCACCGCAGTTTCACGTATTCGTTACCCGCTTTACTACGAGTCAACAGCTAGCGCAACTACAGCGACAGAGCATAAATCGCTATCCCAACGTATCTATTATCGATCTCGACCTCATTCTCTCTACCGTCGATACTATCCTAGGTAAAGTGTCCTTTGTCGTGCGCTTCCTCGCCCTCTTCAGCATCGCCACGGGGCTCCTAGTGCTGGTCGGCATTATCGCCGGCAGCCGCTATCAGCGCGTAAAAGAGAGCGTGCTCTTGCGCACCTTGGGCGCGAGCCGTAGCCAGGTGCGCCGCATCATGGCACTCGAATACGTCTTTTTGGGGGGGTTCGCTGCGCTGACTGGACTCATTCTATCTTTGGGCAGCGGCTGGGGCTTGGCGCAATTTGTTTTTGAAGTGCCCTTCGAACCAGCCCTCTTGCCCCTGCTGCTAGCGCTGCCCTCCATCTGCCTACTCACGGTGATCGTCGGTCAACTCTCGAGCCGCGGAGTGCACGATAGTCCCCCCCTAGAGGTCCTGCGCTCGATCGGATAGGGCACACCTCCAGCCCCTGCCGCCTATTTGCCTCTATGCAAAGGTCGCCGACACCAGCTATCTATTTTCCCTGCCAATCTGGTTTCCGTTTTTGGGCAAATGCCTGTGGACCGGCGACAAAATCTTCCGAAGCGTAGAGCTCCTCGGCTGTCGGGAAGGTCTGCCCCACCGCCTCCCACAGCGGCAATTCCAAGCCGCGCAGTGCCGCTTCCTTACTCGCGCGCAGCGATAGCGGCGCGCACTCCATAATCTGCTCGACCCAGCGCTCGGTAAGCGCGCGCAGTCCATCGGCCGAACTCACCTCGTTGACCAAACCAACTCGATGCGCCTCTTCGGCGCCGATAAATTGCCCCGTAAGCACCATGCCCATCGCCACGCTATAGGGCACGCGACGCAAGAGCCGGTGAATACCTGCCCCATCGGCCATTAGCCCTCTGCGCACCTCGGGCAGCCCAAACTGCGCATGGTCTGCAGCCACTACGATATCGCAACCCAAAACCAACTCCAGCCCCCCTCCTACGGCATATCCGTTGACCGCGGCCAACAAGGGTTTCCAGCAATCGCGGCCGCGCTGAAACCCCAGCGCTTCGCTTTCAAGTACTTCGCTGCGATTGTGCTCGCGCGCATTCTCTCCCTGTTCAGCCCGCCACTTCAAGTCCGACCCTGCGCTAAACGCGCGATCACCGCTGCCCGTGAGCACAGCCATCCAAATATCGGCGTCGTCGCGCACCCTCTTCCACGCCTCGCGCAATTCTTTTGCCATCGGCGGATGCATGGCATTGAGCACCTCGGGGCGATTGAGCGTTATCCAAGCGACGTGATCCCGCTCTTCAAAAAGTATGTATTCGTATTCGGCCATCCGCTTCTCCATTTATTGTATGACCCCTCGTTCGCGCATCGCTTCCACCTGTTCTTGGCTCCAGCCCATTTCGCATAATATGTCCTGCGAGTTTTCTCCTAGCAACGGCGCCGCCCAATGCGCTCTAGCCGGCGTTCCCATCAGCCGGAGCGGCGGTCCAACGTGGCGCATCTTGCCCAGTTTCTCGTGCTCGACCTCGATAATCAAACCATTGACTTCTAGTTGCGGGTCTTCTAATGCTTCTGCCGTAGAGCGAATCGGCGCGACTAAGATATCTTGCGCTTCTAAACGAGGAATCCATTCGTCACTGGTGCGCGTTGCGAATATCGGCTCCAGCTTTTCATATAACGCCTCCCTGTTTATTTTGGCGTCATCCAACGTCGCAAAACGCGGATCTCCAGCCAACCCCTCTGCGCCGAGCGCTTCTTGCAGGTTCTCTATCAGTATATCAAAGGGACGAAACAGCGCCGTAACCATCAAGAACCCGTCTGCCGTCTTAAAAACAGCCCCGTCCAAAGGGTTGCCTTTCGGGCTAGTCGCTCCCGCCGAACCATCGTCGTCTTCCTCTGGCGCATTGAGCAGCCGCGTAGTGGTCCAAGCCTGCATGCTCATCATGCCGTCGAGTAGTGAAGTCTCTAAATACTGCCCTTCTCCAGTGCGTTCTCTGGCCATCAGCGCCAACAGCACGCCCTGAACAAGCAGCATACCCGCATTAAAATCGGCAACGGTATAGGGCAGGCGCTGTGGTTTGTTCTTCGGCCCTATAAATTGTTCGACGACCCCACTCAGCGCCTGAGCCATAGACTCGTGCCCCCCCTTGTTGCGCTCGACATAAGGCCCCTCGGAACCGTAGCCAGACCCCACCGCATAGATCAAACGCGGATACTTCTCTTTTAGCGACTCGTAATCCAGACCCAACTTCTGCATCACGGCACCCGAACGAAAGTTGTGCACCAGCACATCTGCTTTTTCCAATATTCGATGCGCTATTTCCACCCCTTCGGGATCTTTTAGGTTGAGTGCCAAACTGCGTTTGTTGCGGTTCAGACTGGCAAAGGACAGACTCTGCTCCCCCTGCCACGGGCCGAATCCTCGCGCGAGATCGCCTTGTCCCGGGCGCTCAATCTTTATCACATCGGCGCCGTGATCGGCCAATACCTGTGTGGCCACCGGGCCAAAGATCACCTGTGTAAAATCTAGTATGCGTATGCCATCGAGCGCAGCCATATAGTTTCCTTTCGGCTCTTTTTCCTACTGAATATTGATCCACAGGCGCTCCAGCGCCTGCTCTTTGTCGCCCGCGCGCAAGGCAGAGACTACGGCTTCGTGTTCGCGATAGCTCTCCATCAGCTCCCCATGGCGCGAATAAGGCAGCATCATATGCGTAACAACGGGCACCCAAATAGCGACGAGATCGCCACCACCCCCTCTCGCGATAATATGGCGATGAAAAGCCATATCGTGCTCAACGACCCTCGCCATGTCGCCGCTTTGGCAAGCCGCGCGAAACTCTTCCAAGTTTTTCGCGAAAAAGGCCAGCGCATCATCTTCGTCCTTTGCGCAGAGTATTTCTATGGCAAAACCCTCTAATTTTCGGCGCATATCGACGACCAAAGGTCGTATCGCCGGATCGGGATAGCGCACGCGCACGCCCCTATTCTCTTCGGCTACCAGCAACCCCTCCTGCGTGAGTTGTAGCAATGCATCGCGGATCGGCCCCCGACTAACGCCAAAGCGCTGAGCTAAGGGCTGCTCGCGCAGCATCTCCCCCTCCACTAGCTCTCCAGCTAACACAGCATGGCGCAAGTGGGCGGCGACCTGCTCGCGAATGGTCCGGTGCACAATAGGCATTTTTTCCATTTGAGCTCCTATTGTAGATTGTCAACAATTTACAATATATACAAACTATAACAAAGAAAAAACCGACTCACTCGTCTCCCCCAGCACCTTCGACCACGAGCCCTTGCCTAGCCGCTAAGAGCGGTTCTAATACCTGCCACACATTGTCGGCGAGTATGCGATGACCAGCCGGCGTTGGGTGGTTGCCGTCGGGCAGGTTTAGCTCGGGCACCAGTGCGACCCCCTCCAGCAGAAAAGGGACCAGCGCAGCATCGTTGTCCTTGGCTAACGCGGGAAATACATCGCGAAAGGCCGCCGTATAGTCCGGCCCCATATTCGGCGGCATCTGCATACCGACTACGACAATGGCCACCTGCGGATACTTCAGCTTCACCTTATCGATAATGCCCTGTAGGTTTGCCGCCGTACTGCTCGGAGCAATGCCGCGCAAACCATCGTTGCTGCCCAGCTCCAGCACCAACACATCGACCGAGCGCCGCAGCACCCAGTTGATCCGTCGCAACCCTCCGGCCGAGGTCTCCCCGCTCAACCCGGCGTTGACGGCCTCGTAATTCCACTCCAGCGAGTCAATCCGCGCTTGGATCAGCGCCGGAAACGCCTGTTCGCTGTCAATACCGTAGCCCGCCGTCAGGCTATCGCCGTAAAAGAGCACGACGCGCGCCGTGCTGTCGGCGGCCGCATTTTCTTCTGCATACACACCGCATGCCAAAAACAGCACGCAAGCATAGACCCATGCCACAGAGATTCTCCCGTTTTATATCGCTTCTATTATGCGGCCCGCCGCGCCCACCAGCTCGCCCACAGTGCCGCCATACACAACAACCCGCACGGCACCCACAGACCGCGCCTGAGCGGCGACAGTTCGGGAACCAGCGTTATAAGGTGCCGGCCCGCCTCCAAAGGCAGGCAGACAAAACCGCCCGCCGTACTCCAGGTCTCGACGCGACGGCCGTCTACCTCAACGCGCAAATATGGATACCAAGCATAGGCCAAACGCGCGTACGCGCGCTCCGTCACATCCACTTCGAGTTCGACCCGCTGGTTGAGCACGCGATGCGCCATCACTTCGACGGCGGGGCTGGTACCCAAATCGCCTTGCCCCGCATAGTCGGCCAACAGAAAACGCGCCGCATAGCTGCCGCGTGGCGACACGTCCATATCGTTTATCAGACCCACTACGGGATAAGCCTGTTCCAGCACTTCTAAACGACTCAAGCCCGTTGGCCTCCACAACATGCGCTCGATCTCTTCTTCACTAAGAGCCGACTGCAGGTTGCTAAACTCATAGGCTGCTACGCGCGGTGCGACCAATACCGGGGTCTGGCCGCCAAAAGTCAACCAACTCGTCGTGCCGTCTTCCTGGGCCGCTAAGACATTGCGCACGTTGAGCAACTTAACCCCCGCTCTAATGACCTGCGAATTCTTTACCTCATCCCCAACGTCATCTGTAACCCGTGCGAGCGCGCGGTTGAGAAATTGACCAAAGGGGTTGGCAAATAGGTTTGATGCGGGCAGCAAGTTGCCGGGGTCCGCCTGGGCCAACGGCGTCGCCGTTTTAAAATAGGTCCAGGAAAAAGCTAGGTAGGGATGCATCCCCCCCAAAGTCACCAACGTGCGCCCCGGTGGCATATAGTCGCCATAGGCCGCCGCATCGGCGGCCATCTCATCGAGCATCTCGTCTCGCTGACCGCTCGGCGTCGTATTGAGGTCCAAGAAGGTCGTCGGCAACAAATCGATACACACTATTATAATAATCAGCGTCACCCCCTGTTGCCGCCGCCGCAACAGACCAGCAAGCAAAGGTGCGACAGCACCGGCCAATGCCGCCGCAAAGAACGCGACAAAGAGCAGGTAGCGCGCCGCATTCATCGCCCGCACCGGCGGCAGGGCCTGTAGACCGCTCCAGCGGTAGGCAAAAACGAGAAAAAGCGCTACGCCCAAACAACACAAGAGCACGGGCGCACGACCAGACCAATGCCGCCAACGCCCAATGCAATAGACCGCCGCCAACACTAGAGCGCACACAGAAACACCGATATACCCCCCATACCAGTGGGCATATTCCAACGGCAAGGGCACGGCGTGCAGCATGTGATTTGACCAATAGAGCAGATGCCGCCAATTCGGATCGGGAATACTCGTCAGCACCATGCCCGTGCGCAGCACCGTATGACCGCGCTCCAACCACATCGGCAGCGTCTGCACCGCCCCGACCACCAAACCGACAAAGAAAAGAGCAAGCACAGCCCAGAGCGCCTCTCTGCGCCCAAGGCGCTGCTGCCCCAACCGCAACAGGCCGTAAAACCCTGCAAAGCACGTGCCCCAGAACGCATAGCCCGGATGTACCCAAGCCAGCAGCCCCAGCGCAATCCCCCCCCACATGAGCGGCGCGATACGACGCCTCGTATCGCGCGTAGACAAGATGCACTCAATACCATAAAAAACCCACGGCAAGAGCGCGTAGAACAGCGCCAACGGATAACGCCCCATCACCAACACCTGTTGCGTATGCCAAAAGCTCAGAACATACACCAGCGCTGCGACGAGCCCTGCACCGCGCGCGCGACAGGCCGAGCGCACAAAACAGTACATACCCAACCCAGAAACGACATGGGCCGAGGCCAAGGCGATCTTTACTGCCCAATAAAAATCGCGACACAGAAAATCGAGTGCCGCGACATAAAAGAAAAAAAGAAAACCGTAAAATTGTAAATAAGGCGTGCCGCTGCCGAGAAAATTTGTCCACAGCGGCCACTCGCCCACCGCCAGCGAACGCGAAGCTAGGTGCGCATAGGCCAAATGCGCCGATGCGTCGCCGCCCCAGTACATGCCCGGCGCTAAATAATAACGCCCGCATACGACGCCAAAGAGCGCCAGAAAAATGAGCGCGCGCCGATCGCTCTGCATCAGATACACATAAAAATGACTTAGCTGCGAAGCGCTGAATTCGAGAAGTAAGAGCACTATCACTACGAGCAGCAAGAGCAGCGCTAAGCCCCAATCAATAGCTCCCAAATTCACGTGCTCCCGCACGTCCTGCCAAAACAGCGACGGCGAACTATATCCCGCCGATTTGAGCGCTTTGAACTTCACCATAGTTAGGGCTTGGTGTAACAAGAGCAACGCGCCCAAGACACCCAACAGCCATGTCGCCACTCGCGGAAGACGCACGCCCATCCCTAGCCCTTTAGGGCGCCCACCGTAATGCCCTTAGTCAAATACTGTTGTAGGAAAGAATAGACCAGCAGCGTCGGAGCCATAATGAGCACTAGGCCGGCAAAGGCCATGCCCCAATCGCTGCGATACTGACTGACGATCGTGATATTGGCCAAGCCCAACGGCAAGGTGCGCAGGTGCTGCGAACCCTCCCCGGAAAGAAACATAAAGGCCATAAAGAATTCGTTCCACGTACTCAAAAAAGAAAAAATGCCCACCGTAATGAGCCCCGGTCTGGACAGCGGCAACATAATAGACCAGAACGCGCGAAACTCACCCGCTCCGTCAATGAGCGCCGACTCGTGCAAGCTCGAAGGCAGCGACTTAAAAAAACCCGTGAGAATAAAGATGGCAAAGGGCATGCCAAAAGCCACATACACAATCAGCATACCAACATGCGAATTGAGCAGTCCGAAATCTCTCATTTGAAAAAAGAGCGGCACGATAGCCAACTGCAGCGGCACCATCAACCCCGCTAAAAAGTAGAAAAACAGTGGCCGCACTCCGGGGAAACTAAAGCGCGCCAATGCATAGGCGGCCATCGACGCAAAGGCCATCGATACAAAGACCGTCGCAACCGTTAAAAGAACGCTGTTTAGAAAATAATCGCCAAAGAAACCCTTGGTCCACGCATTGCTAAAATTGACCCACTGTAAATCTCCGAGCGCCGGCAAACTAAACGGATCTAGGAAAATCTCGCGATCGGTCTTTAATGCCGTATAGAGCAACCACACCATGGGATAGACGACGATCAGTAAATACGTCGAGAGCGCCAAATAAACAAAGGGTTTAAACCAAACTCCAGCGCGGCTTTTTTGCAACGCTTCGCTCATAGCTCAACGCTCCGAAAACACAGTGAATTTATCGCCATTTTAAAACTCTACCGCTTCGCGCTTCATCGCGCGCAGGGCCGCCGTGGTGCCGAAGAAAACCATCAGAAAGAGCAGTACCGCTATCGCCGTGGCTTCACCGACCTTGAACTCGCCAAACATCGCCTGCACCATGCGCGTTCCAATGACGTGGTTGTCCGTCGTCGGCGCCTGGTTAGTCAGTAGCCAGATCACCTCAAATGCCTTCATGCCACCAATGATCATAAAGACAATCGAGATCGACAGCACTTCCCAGATCAGCGGCAGCGTAATCAGCCAAAACTGACGCCATACGGAGGCCCCGTCTATGTCGGCCGCCTCGTACAAGCTCTGGGGAATACTCTCCATCGCCGCTAAAAAAAGAATCATATTAAAACCGGCCGCTCCCCAAATGGACATCGGAATAAGCGCCCAGTAAAGGTTGTTTTGCGCCAGCCAGGCAAAACCTTCAAAGCCGCTTAGCCCCAAGGCGACGAGCACGGTATTGACGGGACCGCCCTGCGGGTTGTAGAGGTGCATCCACAGCAGCGTCGCCGCCACGCCACCGAGGATATTGGGAAAGAAGAACGCAATGCGAAAGAGCTTTGCCCCCTTCACCTGACGGCTGATGCAGACGGCCAAAAAGAGCGCTAGAGGCAAGACGAAGGCCGGGATCACAAACATAATAAAAAGGTTGTTGCTCAGTGCGATCCAGAACTCGTCACTCTCGAAGAGCAGACGCTTAAAGTGCAACAGGCCAACAAAACTCATTTCCGTTAGCCCATCCCAGCGCACGGTACTCCAGGCGAACGATTTCAAACTCGGCACAATGACAAAGACCGAGTAGAACGCAAAGGCCGGCCCGATAAAAAAAACCGCCCAGCCCCAGTGCAACCGCACGATGCCGCTCGGCCGAGGCGCAGCACCCGCCCGCTTCTGTTGCCACTGTTGCGCCGTAGTGTAAAACCAATACCCCATGGCCAATGCCAGAAGCCCCAACAACAGCATGGGTTTCCATACGTGGCGCACCGTAACGCGGTCCGGAGTTTGGGAGCGATTGCGCACCGTCTCTGCCGACGATTCCAGCTGCGCCGCGCCCTGCTGCGGCGAGAGTTGACCGCTGACGATCTTGAAGCGCACGTCGTTGAGGAACTGGTCCATCTCGGGGAACCCCTCGCCCGGCGCGGCGCCATAGGTCGTCGTCGCCGTTTCGGCCAACTCTACCAATTCGCTCAGATCGGCGCTGAGTCGCCCTTCCATAGCGCCGTTGACCGCCACCAGCACGTCGCGCATTCCAGCAAAAGTACCGGCCATTTCGCGCGATGTCATAAAACGCATAAAGTCGACACCGTGCGCCGGGGCCTCGCTGTTTTTAAAAACAAAGAAATAACCCGAGCCGGTGTAAATGGCGTCTGGACTAGCGTCGCTCACCCCCGCTTCTATAATGGGCAGGTTGAAGGAACCCAAACGAAAACCATCGGGAATTTTCCCCAACATTTCGCTTTTGAGCCAGGAGCCACAAAAGACCATCGCCGTATGTCCGAGGAAAAACTCCAGCTGTGCTTCCGTGTGGCTCATGCCCAGCGCACCGGGCTGAAAATAGTCGCGCGCCACATCTTGTACTAATTTGAGGGAGCTTACGAATTCCGGGTTGTCAAAAGAGCCCGGCACCAAATCTTTCTGTTGATCGAAACGCGCGCGGCCAGCCAGATGATAATAGGCGTTGTCTATTACCCCACCGATATAACCCGGGTAGCGCCCCTGAAAGGCCAGCGGCCAGAGCTCGGCGGCTTTTATCTTTTGGCAGAGAACAAAGAACTCGTCCCACGTGCGCGGTTTTTCCCAGCCATGCTGTTCAAACAGGGCCTGGTTATACCAGACGACGAAAACGGAATAGAGAAAGGGGATGCCGTAGGCTTTGCCCTCGTGCGTATAACGGTCGAGGCTGCCGGGAAGAAACGATGCGCGCCAAGTCTGGTCCCCTTCCCAATTGGGTCCGTCCAAATACTCGTCGAGCGCCAGCACCTCACCATTGCGAATCAGCGACCACCAGTTGAGACCGGCGTTGCTGACTTCGGGAAAAGACCCCTCGAGGATACGCACCCGCACCTTGTCGACGATGCGCGGGTCACCGTAGAGATCGACCTTTACGTCGGGGCGTTGTTTCTCGTATTCACGCGCGGCGTAAAAAAAGAAATCGAGCCCGGCTCCTCCTTCAAAGAGCGGCACTTCGAGACGCGTCTGCTCGCCGCCTTGTGCTTGCGCCCGCTGTGGCACAGCGAGGCACAAATACAATATGAGCAGCGCTAGTAGCTTAGAGATTCTCGCCATAATTATATGTCAACCGATCGCAAGTAAACGCCTATAAGTCGACGGGGCGCGATATCGAGCGCGCGCCCGTTAGATAGGGATCTTCGGCGCTGGGCCAACACATAGTATACTGGCGGCTGCGCCCTCTTTTGTATCCGGCATTATAGTAGCTACTCGTAGCCATCCACTCTAATAACTGACGCAGCATCGTCCCCTTTAGCTTGTCGTGCTCCGCGCACATCCACAGATTATCGAATTCCTGCGGATCGGCCTCTAAATCGTATAGTTCGCCCAACTCCTGACCTATATAATACACCATCTTGTAGCGCTCGCCGCGCATCATGATTTCGTAATTGTCCTCGCAATAGACAAATTCACGCGGGCGAAAGTCTTCGCCTAAACCTTCGGTATAAGGCCGTAGCGAACGTCCTTCGAGATAGGATGGCACTTCGAGACCTGCGGCCTCTAAAATAGTGGGCCCCAAATCCATGAGCGATACGAGATCGTCGGTCTCTGTCCCGGCCAGTTCCGGCCGGCGGCTGTCGCGGATAATAAGGGGCACATGGACGACGGGTTCGTACATCAACCACTTATAGGCCAAAGTATGATCGCCCAACAACTCGCCGTGGTCCGAGCAAAAAACCAGCAGGCTATTTTCGAGATAGCCCTTCTCCTCTAACGCGTCCAATACCTCGCCAATCTTTTCGTCCACCGTAGTATTTTTGGCGTAGTAGTGGCGGCGCATACGCGCGATATCTTCCTCCGTCGGCGCGTAGAGGTCGATACCCGATTCGTGATGGGCCAGCGCCGCACGCAGGCGCTTCTTATGCGCCTCGTGCTGTAGGGGTTTGCCCTCTAAATCTCCCGCGCGCACGTGCGGCGCGGGCATATCTCGACCTTCGTAGAGCTCGAGATGTCGCGCCAGTGGATCCCACGGCTCGTGCGGTCCGGTAAAACCCACCTGCAAAAAGAGCGGCTTGTCACCACGGTGGCTGCGGATCCAACTCGTCGCCACGTCACCGATATACACATCGCTATGGAAGCGCTCTTCTAATTCCCATACGGCACCCTGACACTTCTCTGCCCACTCTGGATCCGTTATATGGCGGTCATACGGCCGCTGCTGGCCGTTGAGCGTCAGAAAGCGCCCCCAATCATCGTCGTCGCGCCCACTGGCCAGAAAGCCGTTGGTGGGATTTTCGACGATGACCCGCTCGTGGAACCCCCCTGGCGCGCGGATGGGTCCCAAGTGCATCTTGCCAATATTGACGCACCAATACCCCGCGTCGGATAAATCCTCCACCCAGTTGCGGTGTCCAGCCCAATCGTCAAAGGCATATACACCCGTGTTATGCGGATACATACCCGTGAAGATAGCCGCCCGCGAAGCCACACAGGTCGCCCCCGGACAATAGGCCGAACGGAAAGACAGCCCCTCATTGGCCATGCGATCCATCGCCGGCGTGATCATATGATCGCACCCCCAGGCGCCAATGGTATCGACGCGCTGCTGGTCCGTCATAATGAGGATGATATGGGGACGCGTTGTCTCGGACATTTTATAACCTTCTGCAGAATGTGGCTTTATATAGACTGTATCTTACGAAGACAAGCTCTCGTCAACTGGATATCGAATGAGAGTTTTTACTAACACGCTGTACAATTAGGATATAAGGACTAAGGAAATTTATCTGGGATAGCAAGGGGAGAGCAAAGAAGAAGGTGCCAAGCCGCTTTATCTGCCCGTTCAAGGAGGCACTTGGTATGATGGGTAAGCCCCTTTGCGACCATCGGAAACCTACAGCAGTAGTCGATCGGCTTTGAGCACTAATAAAACTAGCCGTGGCCCCATCAGGACCACGGCTATAAAACCCCGGCGCAGATCCGCAAGGACCAACACCAGACCCACTATATCGAGACAGCGAGTTGACTACTAAAACAACTTCTAAGCCCTCAGCGTATTATATAACCCGCTAGCAGCATCACTAAAATTCAGACAAGGCCATCGAGTCGTCATCATCGAGCGGTATGATATTATTCGCGGCAACGGCCTGACCATTGCTCAAGCCATTCGAGGGTGAGGGTGAGGGTGCCTGACCGCCATAGCCCTGAGGTGCTTGCATCGCCATCTCTGCGCCGCGCTGTTGCCCGCTTCTTTCAGAGAGTTTAAACGCGCCAACCAGCGCCCTCAGTTCAGTCGCCTGTGCCGATAATTCCTCAGAAGCCGCAGCCGACTGTTCCGCATTGGCCGCGTTCTGTTGCGTAACCTGATTCATCTGAGTAACGCCCACTGAAATCTGATCGATTGCCGTAGTCTGCTGTTCGGAACTAGTGGCGATTTCAGCCATGACCGTCGATACTTTTTCCACCTGCGTATCGATCTCTTGCAAATGCTCTATCACCTCCTGGTTCAGCGCAACGCCACCTTCGGCATTAACTACCGATTCCTCTATCATCTCAGCGGTATTTTTTGCTGCTTCCGCCGAGCGCATAGCCAAATTGCGCACTTCCTCGGCCACGACGGCAAAACCTTTGCCCGCCTCCCCTGCTCTGGCGGCCTCAACCGCTGCATTGAGTGCAAGTAAATTGGTCTGGAAAGCGATTTCATCAATCGTCTTAATGATTTTGGCCGTCTCATCAGCAGAGCCTTTTATCTTGTTCATAGCCTCTGATAAGTTATTCATACTCTCAACCCCGCGCGAAGTGCTCGTGCGCGCAGATTCAGTCATAGCGCGCGCTTCTTGCGAGTTGACCGAGTTCTGTTTGGTCATGGAACTAACTTCTTCCAAATTGCTAGAAACCTGCTCCAAAGAGCTAGCTTGTTCTGACGATCCCTCGGCCAGACTCTGACTGCCCGAACTGATCTCAGTAGCCGCTGCATTGACCTGTCCCGATGCGCTTGAAACCTGACTGAGACCAGAATCCAGATTCTCTGTAGCGGTATTGAGCGAGTTTTTTATACGCGCATGATCGCCCTTATATTCTCCGAGTACACGAGCAGTCAACTCGCGATTAGCCACGCGCTCAAGTACCTGAATAGCCTCTTGCATCGGATCTACGATTGCATCTACGATCTCGTGAATACCCTCCATCATCGGAGTATAGACTTCGTCGAGTTTGTCCAGGTCGGCGCGGTGCGACAAATTCCCTATTTTTGCCTCACTGATTAACGCTTCGACTTCATTCCTATAGGAAGCACGCGCGTTGAGGTCCTGCCATTCAACGGCATTGCCGATGTGATTACCTTCCACATCCATGAGCGCAGTCAGCGTCAGGCCAAATTCTAAGCCCCCCACATTTATTTCGGCCTTAAAAGGCAAATTGTTTATATCTGCGAGCAAGCGACGCTGATGCGACGGGTTGGCGTGAAAATCATCGATGCATATCCCCTCAAGATTATTGACATCAAAACTGGGGAAAAGTCCGCGCAAGGCAGACTGATACTGGGTCAACATTTCCTTGAGCGAGGGATTGAGATATGTGATCTTAAGGTCCAGATCACACATCATAAAATAGGCCGAAGCACCTTCAATCATCGAGAACAAACTGGTGGCCCGAGTGGCAGCAGCCTTGGACTGAGTGATATCTGCCCACTCGAGATTATTGCCGACATACTCCCCATCGATATCCATGATAG
>Ga0055584_100003196_pt1 | contig 16205 bp, 14 predicted proteins | sample OSDHelmetaG_FD_58716 | JGI IMG/M metagenome (GOLD analysis project Ga0055584, IMG submission 58716) | Pelagic marine sediment microbial communities from the LTER site Helgoland, North Sea, for post-phytoplankton bloom and carbon turnover... | ecosystem: Environmental > Aquatic > Marine >... | reverse complement strand
GTCGACGACATCGCGTCGCTGCGAGAGATGCTCGACCCTCGCCAGGTGTCGGTGCTGCAACTGACCCACTCCGGGCGCTACGCCCGGCCGAGCGCCGAGGGGCACGCGCCCCGCACGCTGTATCGGCACCCGCTTCTCGATGCCCGCGTCGGCGCCGGCGACAAGGAGATCCTCACCGACGACGAGATCGACGAGTTGGTCGAACAGTTCGTCGACCGAGCAGCACTCGCTCAGCAGGCGGGCTTCGACTTTGTCGACGTGAAGGCCTGCCACGGTTACTTGGGCCACGAGTTCCTCAGCGCGCACACCCGCCCAGGACGGTACGGCGGCGACCTCGTCGGCCGTACCCAGTTCGTTCGCTCGGTGGTGGAAGGAATCCGCGAGAAGGTGCCGTCGATCGGTATCGCCATCAGGCTGTCGTTCTTCGATCTCGTGCCCCACGTGGCGGGCGAGGGCGGCGTGGGCGTACCCGAGATCGACGGTGACTATGACTACGCGTTCGGTGGCGACGGCACGGGCCACGGCTACGACCTCCGCGAGACCCATGCGCTGCTCGACGTGCTCCAGATGTTGGGTGTCGGTCTCGTCTGCGCGACCGCGGGCAGCCCCTACTACGTCCCTCATGCCCAACGGCCCGCCTACTTCCCGCCGTCCGACGGCTACCAGCCGCCGGAGGACCCGCTCGTCGGTGTGGCTCGCCTGATCGCGGCCACAGCAGAGGTCACCAACCACCACCCGGAGATGCGCATCGTCGGTGCTGGCCTGTCCTACCTCCAGGAATGGCTCCCCAACGTGGGCCAGGCGATGGTGGCCGCCGGTGCGTGTGACTCCATCGGCCTCGGTCGGATGGTTCTCTCATACCCGCACATGCCGGCCGACGTGATGGCTGGTCGCGAGCTCGAACGACGGCTGCTCTGTCGCACGTTCTCCGACTGCACCACTGCGCCGCGCAGCGGTCTGATCTCGGGCTGCTATCCACTCGATGACTTCTACAACGAGCGTGAAGAACGAGTGCAGCTCGCGGCCTACAAGAAGGAAGCCAAAGCGCGTCTGCGCTAGACGGCTACATCCAGCTCTCGTCGCTCAGGCCGAGGTCGGGCCACGGACCCGACGCGATCGGCTGACAGTTGCCCCACCCCTCGGCATCTCCGACCGGGTCGATCACCCGGACGGTCGTGTCTCGGATCTGGTGAAGTCGCCGCGCCTGCTCGGGGGTGCTGCAGTCGGCGATGTGCTCACCGTCGACATGGTCGACGCCGCGCCACTCGCCATGGTGGTGGCCGTCGAGTCCGAAGTAGAGACCCGCGCCGAGCTGCACGCCGGTGTCACCCATCACCTCGATCGTGAGCGGTCGTTCGGATCCGTCAGCCATGCGGCAGTCGAGCGTGCCGCCGAGCAGCCGCCGGTTGTCGGGATCGAATCGGAGGTGCGGGACGATGTCGACGATCTGATCGCTCGACCCATCGGGATGCTCGACTTGAGCTGTCACCATCTTCTGTCCGTGGTCGCCCACGGCATGCCATGTGTAGTGAAGGTGCAACGCGAAGTGGGAACCGTCGGAGCGCTGCATGAGCACCGGGCACCAGATCATCTGGAACCCGACACCGGCCGGGATGCCGGCGCCCGGTTGCACATCGGTGGGCGGAGTGCCGACGTCGTAGCGCACGCCCCATGAGTGGTCGCGCGTGCTCACCCACGAGTCGTGCGACATCTCGGTTCGCACACCTTCGACCTCGATCCAGCCCGACGAGACGCCGGTCTGGTGGTAGCGCACGAGGTCGGTGGCGGTTCGGTACTGGCGACGGTGAAAGGACCGCTCCTCTTCGAAGGGCGGCACGACTGCCTCGAAGGTCCAGTCGAACGCGATCGGCTGTGTGTCGTTGGCATCGAGCCGAAAGCGGACGGTCTTGAGGGGCTCGACGACCTCGTAGCTGATCGGGCCGATCGTCGTGGTGGTGGGGTCGGGTTCGAGCTGCCGACTGGCGCGCACCGTGAACTGTTCGACGCCGCGGCTCACTGCCGCGTAGCCATCCATCACGTTTCGGTTCGTGTACTTGCCCAGCCCGAACCCGATCTGGAGGCTGCCGTCACGGGCCATCGCCATGGCGCAGACCTTCTCGGTCCACGAAGGGTCGCTCGAGCCGACTTGTGCGAACGTCTCCGCGATCTGGTGGGTGAACCCTTCGTCCTCAGCGAGGATCGGGCCAATCGGATTCGTCACTTCGTCCACCAGCTTCCATCGAGCATCTGTTCGATCGTTGCCCGGTGCGGGATGACCTCATCGACGTCGTCGGGCCACTCGCCTTCACCGAAGTGCACCGACCGCTCGCGGACCCGCACCATGACGAGCGCATGGCGAAGGGCTGCGTAGACCTCGAACCACTCGAAGTTCTGCACCGTTCGCCCCGAGCGAGATTCGTAGGTGGCGATCACGTCGTCTCGGCGCAAGAAGTCGGGCATGCCTGGGATCTCGAGCACGTCCGCGATCTGTTGGAAGAACGTGTGCAGGAACATCATCCACGCCAGGTCCATCTCCTGCGGGGCGAGCGCGGCCATCTCCCAGTCGAACGCGGCCACGGGCGCGAACCCATCGGGCTCGTACATGACGTTGCCGATCCGGCTGTCGCCCCAGCTGATGACGGTGGGTCCCTCGTCGGCCGGCCAGTTGGCGTCGAGCCACGCGAAGGTGCGCTCGACGATCGGGTGGGTTCGATCGTTGCGGATCCATTCGTAGTAGGCCCGCTGATTGTTGACGTGGCGGGCGAGGGGAGTGTTGCCCGGAGCAGGGGTGTCGAGGAAGTCGACGTCGAGATCGTCGATGGCGATGCCGTGGAGCTCGGCCAGGATCCCCACGGTGTGGTCCTGGAGTTCGCGTTGCCGCTCGGGTGATGCCTCGATGAGCCACCCGTCCATGAGGTACGGAGGAATGTCGGCCGGCACCCGCCCCGAGACGCGATCCATGACGAAGAACGGTTTGCCGAGCGGGCCCGGGTCGGACTCGTACCACCGGGTAGTGGGCACCGGCACTGAGCTGTTCGCGCCGACCAGATCCATCACCCCGTACTGGAGCTGGAGGTCATAGGTGGGAAAGATCGGCACGTCGGCGTCGTCGGGCTCCACCCGGGCCACAAGCGCGTGGGTGCGTCGTGCGCCGGCCTCGGTCCATGTGGCATCGAAGAGCAGGGTCTCGCTCGACATCCCACTGCCGCCAGGGCTGGTGATGTCGCTCACCTCGACGTCGGCATCGGGACCCAGCCGGGAGCTGAGCCAGGTGGTCATGAGGGTTCGCAGCTCGCCGCGGTCGCGGCTCGAACGGGTGGGGATGTCGACGGCATCGATCTCGTCGGGCAGGGGCTCTGACATGGCTGCGAAACTACCCCGGTCGCCCGGTGACCATGAAACGCCCGGCTGCGTGGGTTGACCGTTGCTCGCCTACCATCATCTCCCGATGGACTTGCGCTACACGGAGGAAGAAGAGCACTTCCGAGACGAACTTCGGTCGTGGCTCTCCAGTGTCCTCCCCGACGTTCCGCCCCTCCCCGCGGACCACACCGATCTTTCGGCACGACGTGCCTTCGACACTGCGTGGCAGCGCCAGCTGCACGACGCTGGCTACGCCGGAATCCATTGGCCCGCCGAGTTCGGTGGTCGTGGCAGCACGCCGACCGAACACTTGATCTTCCTGGAAGAGACCGAACGGGCCGGCGCGCCGTATGTCGGTGTGAACTTCGTCGGCCAGCTCCACGCCGGACCGACACTCATTGCCGAAGCGACCGAGGAGCAGCGGAGTACACACCTCGAACCGATCCTGTCGGGCGACGATGTGTGGTGTCAGGGTTTCTCCGAACCGGGATCAGGCTCCGACCTTGCCTCCCTTTCTACGCGAGCGATCGACGACGGCGACGACTATGTGGTCACGGGCCAGAAGATCTGGACGTCGTTCGCTCAAGTGGCTGACTACTGCGAACTCCTTGTCCGCACCGACCCTGAGGCGCCGAAGCACAAGGGCATCACCTGGGTGATCATGCCGATGGATCTCCCCGGAATCGAGATCCGTCCGATCGACACCGCGCTCGGGTCCGGTGAGTTTGCCGAGATGTTCCTCGACGAGGTCCGAATTCCGAAGATCAACCGCGTCGGCCTCGAGAACGATGGCTGGCGGGTCACCAACGTCACCTTCTCGTTCGAACGCGGCACCGCGTTCATCAGCGAGGTCATCTCTTCGCAGCGCCTCCTGGCCGATCTCGCGGCGGTTGCGCAGAAGGTCACCCGGCGCTCGGGCACCGCATGGGACGACATGGGGATCCGACGCGAGCTCGGCCAACTCGACGCCGAACTCGATGCGCTCTGGTCGCTCACGAAGCGAAACGTGAGCCAAGCCCAGCGCACCGGTGCCGTTGGTCCGGGCGGATCGGTGTTCAAGCTGGCCTACGCCGATGTGCGCAAGCGCATGGCCGACCTCGCCGAGCAGGTGCTCGGCCGTGCCGGCCTGGCCATCGGTGACACCCTCGACCTCAGCGACCTCGACCACGTTGGCGAGCGGCTCTACACACTCACGCTGACGATCGCAGCCGGCACCTCGGAGATCCAGCGAAACATCGTTGGCGAACGACTGCTCGGGCTGCCGAGAGGAGATCGCTGACATGGACTTCGAACTCTCTGAGGACCAAGTGGCGCTCGCCGAAGGCATCGCATCGCTCTGCGAGGGCCGGTTCGACATCGAGGCCGTGCGCGCGATGGAAGACAGCGGACTCGACCGTGGTCGGTGGGCAGAGCTCGCCGAGACCGGCGTGTTCGTGTTGTGTCTCCCGGAGACCGACGGCGGTGTAGGTCTCGGCTGGGCAGAGGCCTCGGTGGTGTTCGAGCAGCTGGGGCGCTCCCTGGTACCGGGTCCTCTCGTCGCGACAACCCTCGCCGCCGGACGTGTCGACGGAGCTGGTGACGGGTCGGTCGTCGTGGCCTCGGTCGAACGAGCCGATGGTCCGCTCAATGTCGAACATGTCGCGTGGGCTGATGTCGTCGTCATCAGTGACGACGACGGTCTATGGCAGGTTGCTGCGGCTGAGCTCTCGGGTGTCGACGCGGCCCAGCCCCTCGACCCGCTCACCCCGGTCCGGCGCATCGACGCGCTGCCCCAGGGCGAGCAGATCGGCGACCCTGCGGCAGCGGCGGATTGGCGCCTCCGCGGCACCCTGCTCACTGCAGCGCTCCAGCTCGGCCTCGCGGCCGGCGCCACTGAACTCGCCGTCACCTACGCGAAGGAACGAGAGCAGTTCGGACGGCCGATCGGGAAGTTCCAAGCGGTCAAGCATCGCTGCGCCGACATGATCACCCGGGTCGAAGTGCTTCGTGCCGCGGTCTACGCGGGCGGAGTCACGCTCGATGGGCGCGGTGTCGAATCAGCTGAACGGACGGTTTCGGTGGCAAAGATCCTTGCGTCGAAATCAGCCGCGGCCTGCGGGAAGGACTGCGTGCAGGTCCACGGCGGCATGGGCTACACGTGGGAGGTCGACGCGCACCTCTTCCTCAAGCGTGCATGGGCGCTCGATCTCGCATTCGGCGATGGCGACGAACTGGCCGAAGAACTCGCGGTTGGGCTGGTCTCGTGAGCAACCTCCAGCGAGTCATCACCCTCGACATGGAGGGCGTCGTCACCCCGGAGATCTGGATCGCGGTGGCCGAACGGACCGGAATCGACGACCTTCGCCGCACCACTCGTGACGAGCCGAACTACCAGTCACTGATGGACTTTCGCATTGCCGTGCTCGATCAACACGGCATCTCGCTGTCGCTGGTCCAAGAGGTCATCGCCGGACTCGGTGTGCTCGATGGAGCGAAGGCGTTCCTCGACGAGCTGCGAGCCCAGCACCAGGTCGTCTTGTTGTCCGACACGTTCGAGCAGTTCGCCGATCCGTTCATGGAACAGCTCGGTCGGCCGCACCTTCTCTGCCATCGACTGACGGTCGAGAGCGACCGCATCGTTTCGTTCTCACCGCGGGTCGCCGACCCCAAGAAGCGCGCGGTCGAGTGCTACCAGGCACTGAACTATCACGTGACCGCAATGGGCGACTCACACAACGATCTCGGCATGCTGCTCGCGGCCGATGCATCGAGCTTCATCCACCCGCCCGACGGGCTGCCGGAGAAGTATCCCGACCTTCCCGTGGCCCGCAGCTACCGCGAAGCGCTCGACTGGATCGAATCGGTCGGTTGACCGAGGCGCTCAGCCTCGGGCGGTGAACGCCGTGCCGTCCCAGTCGTAGATCGTGCCGGCGTCGTCGTTCATGTAGGACTTGCCGGAGGCCACCGAGGCCGTGGCGGCGCCGGTCATCTCGAATGAAAAGCCAGCATCGGTCAGGGCGAGGAACTCGTCGCGCGTGGGGTTGGGTCCGACGGCTTCGAGTGCGGCGGTGAGGAAGTCGAACGCAGCGCAGGCTTGGAACGTCGACGGCAGTGCGTTGAGCTCTTCCTCTTCGGGGAAGAAGATGACGGTCTCGCCGAGCTTCTCCTCGATCAACGAGATGCACTCGGGCATGCCGTGGAGCCCCTGCTCGGCGACCGAGCCGGGCGAGGGTGCGGCGACGCCGATCATCTGGAGAACCGCCAGGTCGGCGCCAAGGCTGTTGAGAGTACGCGGGTTCAGGTTCGGTGTGATGAGGACCATGTCGTCCTCGAGATCCAGGTTGTCGATTGCGTAGGCGGCCCCGACCACGCCGTTGCCGACGGCGATCACGTGGGTGGCGCCTTCGCTGTTCCAGATCTCGGCGAAGCGGTCCTGCTCGGTGAGTGAGGCCACGGGGTCGGCGCTGTAGGTCACCGTGCTGAACGTGGTCGCCACGACGTCGAATCCGAGATCGGTGAGGAGCGCAGCGAGCTCGTCTGCGGTTGCCTGCCCGCCGCGATCATCGGCCGCGGTGATCGCGATCTTCGCGTCTGCAAGTTCGTCGCTGAGAAGCTCGATGCCGCCGAGAAGTGCGGCGGAGGTGTCAGAGAGAACGCTGAAGAGCTTCCCGTCGGACTGCTCGGCTTGGGCAGCATCGAGGTCGAGTCCGTTGATCGTGACGGTGTCGCCGAGGTCGGTGAAGCAGGTCATGTCACCGAAGTTCGCCGGCGTTCTGGAGACGACGGCAAAGACTTCCTCGTCCTCGGTCAACTCCACGCACGCCGCGTCGAAACCCGATGAGTCGAGCAGGTCCCACTCGACGATCACGAGGTCGATCTGGCGACCGATCACGCCACCGTTGTCGTTGATCTCGTCGACGACCACCTGGTAGCGGGCGGCCTGATCGCCGCTGTTGGAGAAGGCACTCACGTCGGGAATCGCGAGGCCGACGCGGATCGTGTCCTCGGTGATTCCCGTGGCCGACGCCGTCAGTTCCACGTCGGGCGAGGTCGGTTCTTCGGTTTCGGTGCCGGTCTCGCTGTCCGAATCGTCCACCGGATCAGGGTCGTCAGCGTCTGCCGCTTCGGTGGTCGTTGTGGTCGTCTCATCGCTCGTCGACGTGTCATCGTCGCCGCAAGAGGCGGCCAAAAGAGCGAACGAGAGCAGGAGAGCGATGAGGGCGGTGAGGCGGCGCATCGAGACGTTGTAGTCGAATGTTTCGGCATTGGACGAACCGCGGTTCGACTCACCGGGATGCGGCCCGCGCGAGCGCCTCGGTTAGGGGCGTCGGCCGATCCGGTCGAGCCACCGACTCTGTAGCTGCCCGGCGCCCTCAGAACCCGCGTCCGAGGGTCCGCCGTCGAACTCCGCAGACGAGACGAAGCTGTCGAGCCGGCGCTCGGATCGCTCCCAGAGAAGTTCGATCAGTTCCGAATCAAGCGTCTCGTCTTGGCCGGTCGCCCGGGCGAGATCCCAGGCATGGGCGGCATAGTCAGTGGTGCGAAAGTCGAGGAAGTCCCCGACCGAGGTCGGGCCGACTGGGTGGTCGACCGTCTGGTCTCGCGCCGCGGCGGCGAACGCCGCGTCGAGCACATTGGCCTCGTGGGCGAACTCGCGTGAGTTGTCCATGCCCACGAGCGCAGTGAACGCGTCGCCGAGACTTGCGCCTTCGAGGAGCAGGGTGGCAAAGGTGTCGCCGTCGATCACGTGGCGAATGAGCGTGATCACATCCCACTCGGCGCACGGTGTGGGGAGTGTGTGTTGCGCCACCGTGACCTTGTCGCGGCGGCGTTCGAACTCCGCTCGGGCTCTGCGGAACGCGGTGAGGTCGTCGATCACGCAGTCACTTCTTCTGCCCGCGCAGTGCACGGGTGGAGATCTCCCGGAAGAACTCGCGGTCGGTCTCGTCGGGGGCGCGGCCGACATGGGTGACCGTGTCGACGTCGGTCGCTTCGGCTCGCAGCGCCGCGGCCGTGCACCGGTCGCGCGGACGCAACGAGAACGGGTCGAAGCCGAACTGTTCCATGGCATTGAGGTGGGTGATCTTGTCGACGACGTCCGGCGAAGTGCCGGCGAACTGTGCAGCGAGGCTCTCGGGCGCGTGCGGCCACGAGCTATCGCTGTGGGGAAAGTCGGATTCCCACATCACATGGTCGAGGTTGAAATGGTCGAGGAGTCCTACGCCGACGGGGTCCTCGATGAAGCAGCAGAGCATGTGGGCGCGAAATACCTCGGTGGCGCTCGGCGAGGACTTCGGGAAGGAGTGTTGCGTCCATCCGTGGTGCCGGCGCTGGACATGGTCGGCGCGCTGCAGCATGTAGGGGATCCAGCCGATGTCGCCCTCGCTCAACGCGAACTTCAACGCGGGGAAGCGATGCCACAGGTCGGACCACAGCAGGTCGGTGAGTGTGTACATGGTGCTCACCGGCGAGAGTGTCATCGGCACTGACTGGGGCGCGTCGAGCGATGTGTTCATGCCCTTGGACGATGATCCGATGTGGCAGCAGAGCACGACGCCCTCGTCGCTGCAGGCTCCGAAAAGCGGGTCCCAGAAACCGGAGTGGATCGACGGCACGCCGAGAGCTGCCGGGTTCTCGGAGAAGGTGATGGCCCGGACACCCTTGGCCGCGAGTCGACGGACTTCAGCGGCGGCGAGGTCGGCATCCCACAGCGGGACTAGGCCGCAAGGAATGAACCGGTCGGGATAGGCAGCGCACCACTCGTCGACGTGCCAGTCGTTGTAGGCCTGGATCATGACGAGGTTGACTGCGCGGTCGGGGCCCTCGCTCAAGACCTGTCCGGCGAAGCCCGGCCAATTCGGAAAGTTGAGCCCAGCGAGCTGCCCGCCGGCTGACATGTCACGCACGCGCTCGTCAACGTCGTAGCAGCCCGGCCGCATCTGCTCGTAGGTGCTGGGGTTGACATTGAACATCTCGGGCGGCTTGCCGGCCACGGCGTTGAGGCCGAGGTTTCGACCCATCTTCTCGCCGTACCACCACTGTTGGTAGCCGTTTGCGTCGGTCTCGATGCGCGGCGCCTGGGCTTGGTGGCGGGCCGGCACGTGGGCCTCGAACATCTCGGCGGGCTCGCAGATGTGGTCGTCGACGCTGATCAAAATGAGGTCGTCGGCGCTCACGGTCTCGGATTGCATGTTCATGCCCTTCGCAGAATTGCGCCCTGTGGGTTGAAGAAGAAGCCACCGGGTGTCACGAGTGCCGCCTCGGCACCGTCCACTTGGCGACCGACGGCGGTCCCGCGGAGCTGGTGGACAGCCTCGCGCAGATGACCGGTGCCCCGCGTCGCTCCTTCCGAGAGCGAGCCACCATGGGTGTTCACGGGGATGCGGCCGTGAATCTCGATTCGCTGTGCATCGTCGTTCCAATGCTCACGCAGGAATGACTCGGCCCCGCCGGGTGGACAGAACCCACAGTTCTCGAACCAGGCCAGCGTGATGATCGTGAACCCCTCGTAGGGGTAGAAGAGATCGATGTCGTCGATCCAGATGTCGGTGTGGCGCTTCAGCTGATCGACCACCACGTGCTGGCCGTGCCGGTGGAGCCCGTCGAGTTGGTCCTCGTCGTTCTTCCCGACGATGCCCGTGCTGGCCGCATGGATCAGGACCGGATGGTGTCGGAGCTCGCGAGCCCGCTCGGCGGTCGTCAGGACGAATGCGTCGGCGCCGTCGACCGGCAGGTCCATGTCATACATGTTGAGCGGTTCGCGGATCATTCGCGCCGCGTCGTAGGCACCGAACGAGAGTGGAGCAGTGATGGCCGCCAGCGGGTTGGCTGCGGCATTCGTCCGTGAGTTGATCGCCACCCGGGCGAACGGGTCTTTCGTCGCCCCGTGCTCGTGGATGTAGCGGCTGGCCCAGGCGGCATAGGCGGCGGCCATCGTCGCATCTTCCGGGACGGGGAGGATGCCGCTGCGGGTGCCGCGCCGCCATGGGTCTCCAACGGCGCGTCGACTGTTCCACGCGCCCATCACGACCGGCGTCACGACGAGCACATGGTCGGCGGCACCGCTGAACACCGCTCGGGCCGCGTCGAGCAACGAGAACATGGCAACGGGGGTCGGCTTGGTGTGATGGGTCGCCTCGGTGATTCCCAGACCGGCCGCGATCTTCTCGGGGCCGGTGGCTCCAGGCTCGCTGGTGGCCACGATGCCGTCGATGTCGGCGGCGGTGAGGCCAGCATCGGTGATTGCTTCGGTGGCGGCCGCCAACGCCATTGCGAGCGGGGAGGGTCCGCCTTCGCGAGAGAATCCGGTCGATCCGAGCCCGACGATCGCGACCTGATCCTTCATGGGATTGCGATCGGTCATGACGACACCGCCGGGGCGAAGACCGGCATGGGGATGCCGTCTCGCTCGGTCCATTCGAGTTCGACCGGCGTGCCGATCGCGACCTGGTCAGTCGGGAAGTCGGCGGTGACCGTTGACGTGAACCGCAGTGCCGGTTGTTCCTCCAACTCCACGGTGACGACGGGATGGCCTCCTTCGTAGTCGACGCCATCCGCGGCGGGACCTTGGTGAAGCTTCATCAAGAGGTGGATCGTTCCTCGGCCGGCAACTTCCTCGAGCTGCATGTCCCACGACCAACACGCCGGGCACATTGGTCGGGTCGGGTGCTGCCAGCGACCACAGTCACCGCAGCGAGCCATCAGCAGTTGCCGGTCGAGACGGCCGCGGAAGTGCGCCGCGTTGTCGCGGGTGATGCCGTGTCCGGCGAACAGCTCGATGAGTTGTTCGTCGGAGTCGGCGACGTTCGATGTCGTCTCTTCGGAGTTTTTGGCCACCGCGTGACAGTATTCGCGACATGTCGGACAACCCCACTCCTCTCGCCGCAGCGGCCTTCGACGACTTGATTGCCGCACTCACAGAGATCCGCGACGGCTACATCCTCGACCCTGATCGCTGGGCCCAACCGCTCGAGCAGGTCGAAGCCTTCCGCTACGTCGGTCAGATGCTTTCGGCGATGTCGGAGATGTATTGGGAAGCGCAACCGGAGCATCCCCGATTCGTGTCGATCGTCGACCCGGGCCGCAAGCTCCAGGGCGACAATCCCGATGCGATCTATCACTACGCCCGTATCGATGGCCGCCGGAAATACCGCGTGACCGGCCACATTCGCCAGGAGTGCTACACCTCGTTCACGCTGCACGGCCAAGCCGATGACGGTGGTATGGCGGGCCCGCTGCGCGGTGATGTGAACGACCGTGACCTCACGGTCGATGCCGATGGTCGCTACTCGTTGACGATCAGTGCCGACGAGGCCGACGCCGACGGCGGCGACTGGATCAAGCTCGAGCCCGACACGATCGCGGTCATCGTGCGGGGCTACTTCGAGCTCGATGTGTCGGCTCAGAACGACAGCGAGGTGCACGTCGACATCGACATCGAGTGCCTCGACGTCGACACGCCGCCACCTCCGCTGAGAGACGAGTTCATCGCCGAGCGGATGACCGAAGGCCTCCGTTTCCTCCGGCAGGTGACCACCCTGCAGGGCCAGTTCGGCGCCAGCGGAGCCGGTGTGCCCTTCGCATCAACCGAACCCAACGTGTTGCCCAAGCCGTTCAGCTTCCGGGATTCGGGCTTGCCCGTGCCGGGTGCGGCCGACATCCACTATGCGATGTGTCGGTTCGATCTCGGCCCCGACGAGGCGCTCGTGATGCGGGGAACGATTCCGCCTGGACCCTTTGTCAACGTGATGCTGTGGAACTCCCACATGCAGACGCTCGAGTATCGGGGTCGTTCGAGTTCTCTCAACGGCGCGCAGATTCAGTATAAGGACGATGGCACGTTCGAGATCTGGGTGTCAGCGAAGGATCCGGGGCACGCCAACTGGCTCGACACGGGCTCCCACCAACGAGGCACGGTGTTCTGGCGCTTCCTTCTCCCTGAGGAGGATCCGCAGCAGCCAACGAGCGAAGTCGTGACTCTGTGACAGCGCTCACCGAGGAGCAGCGCGAGAGCTGGAATGCCAACGGCTATTTCGTCGTCCCCGGTTTCGGCCAGCCAGAGTTGCTCCAGAAGATGATCGAGCGGATCGAGGATCTCGCTCGTCGCCTCGATGCGGGCGAGGAGCGTCCTGATCTACTCGTGAGCCCCGAGAACCTCCTGGCCGAAGCAGCAACGCCCGAGGGTCGGCTCTCGAAGATCTTTCGCGTGATGCGGAGCGAGGACGTATTCCGCGAGTTCGCGACGGACCCCCGACTGCTCGACCTCCTTGGTGCCGTGATGGGTCCCGACATCGACTGCTTCCTGTCGCAGTTCATCTTCAAGCATCCGGGGGCGCTCGGACAGCCGTGGCACCAGGACGAGTGGTATTTCCGGATGAGTCCCCCGGAACAGGTCGGGGTGTGGTTGGCGTGCACCGATGCGACTCCCGACAACGGACCGCTTTGGGTCGTGCCGGGTTCTCATCGCGAAGTGGTGCACGAAGACGTCGTGAACGACCCGCGTCCCGGAGCCAACATGGGCTACGTCGAGATCCAGGGGGCCGATACGTCCCAGGAGCAGCAGATGCTCATGACAGCCGGCGACCTGCTGGTCTTTCATTGCCACCTCCGTCATCGCTCCACCGACAATGTGAGTGACGGGATGCGCGCGGCGATGGTGTACCACTACTCGCCGGCCGACACGGTCGTGAACCATGAGCTGACGTTCAACCACGACTGGGTCGCCGTGCTCCGAGATGGCGCGCCGGCTGCGGTGGACCCCACGCCCATTCCGATCAACTGGGGCTGAACCTCACCCGAGTGGGAGCGAGAACAGAACCATGTAGATCGCAACGATCCCCTGATTCTGCGAGAACGGAAGCTGCAGCAGCGCACCGTTGGCACGGTGCAACACGATGAGTGACACGCCGACGATGAACATCGCAACGGGGTGGAACAACGCGAGCGGCGTGAGGAGCTCGAGGGCGAGTCCGCCGACCGCGGCCACACGAATGACGCTCGGGTGGCGCCGAGCGAACGCAGTGAACTGGTCGGCGATCGGTTGCTGTTTGCGCGACGCGTTGTAGTCGCCCTTCAGCACCTGGAGTTCGAATCGCGGCGAACGCGCCATCCACATGCCCCCGGTGTTGACGACCTTCATCGCCCCGGCCGTGAAGTACATCGCAGCGATCAGCTGGACGCTCCAGGTCGGCGCCAGATCAGGTTCGAGCGTCCAATCGAATTCGAACTCCCGATCAAGCCAGTAGACGGTCTCCGCGACGGCGTTGGCGAGCAGCACCAACACCATCAGGTGGCGGCCATGGCTTACCGCGCCGCTCGAGACGTCGAGTGTGACCGTGACCAGCAAGACCATCGCGAGTCCGACGGCCGGCAGTGGCTGCGCAACTCCGGCGGCGAAGAGCGGAACGAGCAGCAGGCCCAGGCGGTCGAAGCCGCGGATACGAACGAGCGGGTTGAGGTTGATGAGGGTCGATAGCCCAACCGGCGCGGTCAGGTCCGAAGGGCGCGGCACTCGGTTGAAACGCAGAAGGAGCGCGCCGAGAAGTATCCGCATCCACAACAGCTCTGTGCCGGTCCATGCCGGAAGCTCGATCATTCGTCGAGGCTGACCTTCCGAAGCAGGCGGACAGCGCTTTCCGGTCCGTCGTCACCGACCTGGAGGTTCGCCATCATGATGCGGACTCCATCGGGTGGCGCGAGCCCCTTGGCCGCAGCCGAGCGGAGGATGGCCGCGTTCAGAAAGTAGCCGGCGACGTCGTCGCACTGGTCATGACTCCACGTCGGGTTCTGGACGCGACAGCTGTGGCGGGCATGGCGGAAGATCTTGTTGAGCTCCTGGTTGAACAGCAACGAGATCGAGTCGGCCGCCACCATCTCGCCGCCCTCGTCTTCCAGGTAGATCACCATCTGACGCTCGGGGAGCGTCGAGAACATTGCGAACTTCGAGAAGGGCACGAATTCTCGCCGGCCGAGAGTGAGGTTCAGCGCGGCGCACACGGCAAAGACGCGAACGTCGCCCCAGATGAATCCCGGCACCAGTGAGGCGGCGACGACCGCCGCAAGGCGCGCTCGCGTGATCTCCGACGGGGAACCGTCCTCGCGCCGGACCAACGGCGCGAACAGCGCGATCACCACCAACACCGCCGCCACGACGGCGAGGGTCCAGAGATTCACACCGTTCGCCACCGCGCGACAGTACCGGCGGGAGAAATCCTGCGCCCGGGCTCGACTGGCCGAGTGGAAGAGAACTCGGCTCTACTGCGAGCCAGAACGAGAGGTGTTGTGGTGGATCAGTCGGCAATCGAGCGTTTCCAGATGGCGGGGCAGGACCTTCCCCACCTCATCGACCAGTGGGTGGAAGCGCAGCCCGACACGCCGCTGCTCGTCTGGGAGCCGCGAGACGGCACGGTGGCTTCCTGGACCTACCGGGAGTTTCGTGACGACACGCTCCGAATCGCCGCCGGGCTCTTGGCCCGTGGGGTCTCGCTCGGCGATCGTGTGCTCATCCATGCCGACAACTGCCCGGAGATGGTGTTGGCCTGGTACGCCTGCGCTCGTATCGGAGCCGTCGGCGTGACGACCAACACCCGGTCGGTTGCGAACGAAGTGGCGTACTTCGCCGAGCACACGAAGGCCGTCGGCGCGATCACTCAGCCCCAATACGCCGAACTCGTGCGGGATGCGGCACCACAACTCGAGTGGTTGGTGGTCACCGACGACGACAGCGGCGAGGCGCCTTCGGCCACGGTTCCGTCGGGGTGTGACCCGTGGCAGTCGTTGTACGGCGACGCCGAGTCGGTTCCCGCTCGACCCGCCGACCCGATGCTGCCGGTCGGAGTGATGTTCACCTCGGGAACGACCTCGCTGCCGAAGGCCGTTGTGCACACGCACGCGAATGCGATCTGGACGAGCCGTGTCGGTCCCCGCAACATCGACCTTCGTCCGGGCGACACCTATCTCATCTACCTGCCCTTCTTTCACGTCAACGCGCAGACCTGGTCGCTCTGGAGCATCCTCGGGGTCGGGGGCACGATCGTGCTTCAGCCCAAATTCTCCGCGAGTCGCTTCTGGGACGTGGTCACGACCCACTCGGTCACACACATCTCGTTGATCCCGTTCGTGTTCAAGGCGCTGGCGGGCAAGCCGATGCCCGAGCACACCCTCCGGGTCGGAGTGTTCGGTCTCGTGATGCCGGTTCTCGAGAAGATGCTGAATCTCCGCGTGCTGCCGGCCTATGGCATGACCGAAACGGTCATCCACGCGATTCACGCACCGCTCCATCATCCCTTCCCCGAGCGATCGATGGGTTGGCCGACTCCTGGCTACGAGGCGATCGTGGTGGACCCCGACACCGACGAGATATGCGATGTCGAAGAGGTCGGGGAGCTCTGGCTCCGCGGAACTCGCGGCATTCAACTCTTCCTCGAGTACCTCGACAATCCGGAGGCCAACGAGAAGGCCTTCACCGATGATGGCTGGTTCCGCACGGGCGACATGGTGAAGGTCGATGCCAACGGGCAGTTCTTCTATCAGGAGCGCGACAAGGACCTGCTCAAGGTGGGCGGGGAGAACGTGTCGGCTCGCCAAGTCGAGGACACATGCCGCGCCGTCGGCGGAATCGCCGACATCGCCGTGGTCGGCCGAAGCCACGAGATGCTGGACCAGGTGCCCGTCGTCTTCGTGATCAAGGGCGCCGACGCGCCACCGGACGAAGCGGCCCACGGCCAAGCCATGATCGACCGTTGTGCGGCTGAGCTGGCGGACTTCAAGGTGCCGCGAGCGGTGCACTTCGTGGACGAGTTCCCGCGGGCGACGCTCGACAAGGTCGCCAAGAACAAGCTCCGGGATCTCGCCGACGAGCTGGC
>Ga0055584_100003195_pt1 | contig 16205 bp, 16 predicted proteins | sample OSDHelmetaG_FD_58716 | JGI IMG/M metagenome (GOLD analysis project Ga0055584, IMG submission 58716) | Pelagic marine sediment microbial communities from the LTER site Helgoland, North Sea, for post-phytoplankton bloom and carbon turnover... | ecosystem: Environmental > Aquatic > Marine >... | reverse complement strand
TCCGTGTCAGGCGATAGCGGCGCGCGCGAAAAAAGGCGAAATGGATGAGCCAGATGAACCCGACGAAATAGACAAGGGTAACAATGAAGCCGACATCCGGATATCGCGTCAGCAGAAACACCTCGATGATCTGATAGACGATACTCACGGGTACCAGGATCGCCATCACGATCAGGAACCCTACAAACAACTCTCCGCCGCGGCCAGTATATTCGAGCCGGTCCCCCAGCAGGAGCGTGTTGCTCCAGTAGTATTTCCGGATATTGGTCCGCGCCCAGAACCGATAGATGCTGAAGGTGATGATTGTCAGCAGCATATTTTTGACGATGATCCCGGCCAGAGGCTTGCATTCACCACGAAATTCGATCGCATCGGAGCCGCCGGGGCGCTGCAAATCGCCGGACTCACCGTTGATCAAGACGCCACCTGCGCCAGCATTCATGGAGTCCGTCATGAAACCACCACCTCTTTACAGGTATTCTGGCACTCCCATCTGGTCAGCTCCAACCGCAAAATGGCGATCCGCCCACAAGACACATGCCCGTGGATCGGCGAAACTTGGCATCTCGGCCTTTAACAAGAGCACGCGCAATGAAATCTGTCTGGTACGAAGAACTCGGTCCCGCCGATGACGTTCTTGTCGTCGGCGATATGGACGCTCCCGAAGCCGGGCCCGGCGAAGTTCGGGTGAAGCTTTCGGCATCCGGCGTCAATCCCGCTGATGCGAAACGACGCGGCCTGGGGACCTATGGGCTGGAACACCCCCGCATTATTCCCAACAGCGATGGTGCGGGCATAGTCGATCAGGTGGGCGAAGGCGCCGATCCCGGCTTGCTGGGACAGCGAGTCTGGCTGTTCAACGGTCAACGCGGCGGACGTGCCTTTGGTACGGCAGCCGAATATATCGCTCTGGATGCCTGGCTGGTGGCCCCTTTGCCCGATCATCTCAGCTTTGCCGAAGGCGCCTGTCTCGGCATTCCCTGCATGACCGCCCATCGCAATGTCTTTGCCGATGGTCCGGTCACGGGAAAGACATTGCTGATCAATGGTGGTGCGGGCGCGGTGGGACACTACGCCGTGCAATGGGCGCGACGTGGCGGTGCAAGAGTGATCGCCACGGTGAGCTCCGACGAGAAGGCTGCCCATGCGGTTGCCGGCGGCGCAGTTCACATCGTCAATTACCGTGACGACGATGCCGCCACGCAGATAATGGATCTGACCGAGGGTGCCGGCGTCGACCGGATCATCGAGGTCGATCTGGCCGCCAATCTGGGATTGAGCAGCACCGTCCTCAAATCCGAGGGCATGATCTCGACCTATGCTTCGAGCGGGGATGCACAGAATCTGTTGCTGCGCATGGCACTGAAGAACGCGGTGGTGCGCTTCATGGTGCTCCACAGTGTGCCCCGCGCAGCCATCGATCAGGCCCGTGCCGATATTGCAGACTGGCTGGTCGAAGACCCTGCTGCCGGCCGCGCCATCCATACGGTGGCCGGTACTTTCCCGCTCGCCGAATGTGCGGCAGCGCATAAATTTGTCGAGAGCGACAGCAAGCTAGGCACAGTCGTGGTCGAACCCGACAAGTAGAAGCTCAGGCCTGCACCTGTTGTGTCAGCGCGGCCAGACAGGCCTTCCGGTCAGCGACGAATCCCCCGTCGATCCACCAGTTTTCGACCGCGGTCAGCAAGCGGCTGATCTCCGGACCCGGCGCAACGCCCAGCGGCAGGACATCGCTGCCCCGCAACGGAAAAACGGGAACGGGCCAGGTTTCGGGCAGACTCAGCAGCGCAACCCAGGCCCCGGTGCGGTTCGCATCCGCATGCCTCGTATCCGCGGCCCAGTTGAGCAGGACCTGATCGCGCCAGGCCTCCGGCCCCAACCGGAATAGCTGCCGGCGTTGTAATTCGGCCGGCATGGCTGGTTCGAGATCACGGCGTCGCTGGCCCAGAAATTCCAGCTTCTGTGTCTCTGCCCTCGACAGGCGCAACCGGGTCGCCACCGGTTGTGGATCAGAAGCATCGCCCATCAGCGCGCAAAGCCGGCGCACGAAATCCGGCGCGGTGTGCTGGTCTTCAATCCGGGTCAGTGCGACAAGCCCCGCCACATCGTGCAAGGAGGACAGGGCATCATCCAACAGGTCGTGAGTTGCGAAGACAGCAAATACCCGAGCGGGACTCTGTGACAACAGGAGCTTGCGCAATTCGTCACGAACGCGCTCACCGGACAGTCCGGCAAGCATCGGCGCATGGGATATGCACGCGGCCAGCCCCGCTTCGTCCAGCTCCGTATTGTCCAGCTGCGCATTGAAACGGAAGAACCTCAGGATCCGCAGCGCGTCTTCGCGAATGCGGTCATGGGGATCACCGATGAAACGCACAAGCCGGGCCGTCAGGTCATCCATCCCGCCGAGAGGATCATGGATGTTTCCCGCACCATCAGCGTAGAGCGCGTTCATGGTAAAGTCGCGACGCGCCGCATCCAGCGCCCAGTCATCGGTATAGGCAACGGTGGCATGGCGACCATCGGTTTCCACATCGACGCGCAGTGTCGTGATCTCGTAGGTGCGCTCCCCGGCATGGGCACCGACCGTGCCATGGTCCGCGCCGATTGTGTGATAGCCGATTCCGGCGGCATCCAGACGACGCACCACCTCTTCGGGCGCATGGATCGTTGCGATATCCACATCCGTCACCTCACGCCCGAGCAGGGCATCGCGCACACAGCCGCCCACGAACAGCGCGGCGGGTGTGTCCGCCATGGCGAGCACGGCCAGAATCTCCTGTGCGCCGGGATCGGACATCCAGGATTGCAGGGCTATGGTGGTAGCGGGCGTCATCTTGTTGCGACACAGCTGCGCGAATCTAGCGCCAGCGTGCCTTTTGTCCTGTCAGAACTTCGTAGAGGTTGATCAGCATACCCGCGGTCGCCCCCCAGATGTAGCGTTCCTCGAAGGGCAGCACATAAAAGTAACGCCGCTTGCCCCGGATCAGCCGGTTGTGGCGTTCATGGTTCGCCGGATCGAGAATGAACGCCAAGGGCACTTCGAAGACATCGGCGACTTCACCGGGTTCATAGACCATCTCGAATCCCGGCTCGATCAACCCAACCACAGGGGTGACCGCAAAACCCGTGCGTACTTCATAGGTGTCCAGCCGGCCGATGATCTCTGCCGAGTCATGGGGCATGCCGATCTCTTCATGAGCTTCCCGCAGCGCGGCATGCTCGGGGGTAGCATCTTCGGGATCGATCCGGCCACCAGGGAAACTGATCTGCCCGGCATGGGCGCGCATATCAGCGGCGCGTTCGGTCAGCAATATCGTGAAGCCATCCTCCCGGGATACCAGCGGCACCAACACGGCGGCTGGCACCAAAGGCGGCGGCGGACGCATGCCAATTTCGTTCAGGTCGTGATCGCCGCGATGTTTGGCAAGAACATCCGATCCGGCCGCATCCGGATCATGGGACGGGTTGTCCCCAAGCATCTGCGTGAGCGCCGCCCCCATGCTGCTGCGGCGCGCCAGATTGTTCTGGGCGTCCCGCACGCGCTCGATGACATGTTCACGTTTCAAACCGATGATCCCTGCATATCCGTAATTTCGTCACCCGGTCCGAGAACGAAGAATATGCCATCACTCCACACACCCAGATTTCCACTGACCGAATCTGTAACAACCAACTCCGCCAGCGCGTAGTAAACCGCGCGCGTCAGCAACGCTTCCAGGCGATCACGGACCAGAATGTACGGAGAGGGTTCCCCGGTCGATTCGTCAAATGCGATCCGGATCGGATGGGCAGCGCCCGCCGTCATGGTTTCGTCAAGATTGGTCCGGAATATGAGCTTCTGATCCGGGCCCTCGCCTTCCACATTCATGTCCACAGCCGTAAAGGGCGCATCATCAACATCGATCCGGCCACGCTCAACAGGTGTTTCTAGCCAGAACTGGCCGTCACCGTCGCGTTTGAGAACTGATGAAAACAGCGTGACCAGCGGTTTACGGTGGATTGGGGAGCCGCAATAATGCCATGTCCCGTCGCCCGTGATCCGCATGTCAAAGTGACCGGAAACGATGGGCGCGCGTTTGGTTCGGGTGGTTTCCCGGGCGTTTTCGATCCGTTCGAAAAGCCCCTGTGGGTCACCCGCAGAAGAAGTGCCGGATTCGGCCGGCTTGCTGGATTCGGAACACATGATGTGCCCACACTAGCATCAGCAGGAGCAATGTAATGCCTTCAGATGATCTCCTTCGTCCCGATTCCGACACCACAGCGAACGACTCCATCTTCGAAGATATCGAACGGGTTGGCGAGCAGATGTCGGCCGTGCGCACCGGTATCAGCCGCGTCATCTTCGGACAGGAGCATGTCGTCGATGAGACCCTGATCACCCTGCTCTCGGGCGGACATCTTCTTCTGCTCGGCGTTCCGGGTCTGGCCAAGACGCGGCTGGTCGAAACCCTGGGCACGGTGCTCGGCCTCGACAGCCGCCGCATCCAGTGCACCCCGGATCTGATGCCCGCCGATATCGTCGGGTCGGAAATTCTCGACGAGACCGGCGATGGACGCGCCTTCCGCTTCATTCCTGGCCCGATCTTCACTCAGGTCCTGATGGCCGACGAAATCAACCGCGCCAGCCCGCGCACGCAATCCGCGCTGCTACAGGCGATGCAGGAACGCGAAGTCACGGTTGCGGGACAGACCCACAAACTGCCCTCGCCCTTTCATGTTCTGGCGACCCAGAACCCGATCGAGCAGGAGGGTACCTACCCACTGCCCGAAGCCCAGCTCGACCGTTTCCTGCTGCAGGTCAATGTCGACTATCCCGATGTGGAGGCCGAACGTCAGATGCTGCTGGTGACGACCGGCATGGACGACCCCAGCCCGGTGCAGGTGATGTATCCCGCCCAGCTGATCGCGGCCCAGAGCCTGGTCCGGCGCCTGCCCATTGGCGAATCCGTGGTCGAAGCAATCCTTGCCCTTGTCCGTTCGGGACGTCCGGGCACTTCGGATCGCGCCGAAATCAATGATTGGGTGGCCTGGGGTCCGGGCCCGCGCGCCAGTCAGGCCCTGATGCTGGCCACACGGGCGCGGGCGCTCCTGCAAGGCCGCGTGTCCCCTTCCATCGATGATGTCGTGGCGCTGGCACCCGCGATCCTGCGCCACCGCATGGCCCTGAACTTCGCTGCCCGGGCCGATGGCCGGACACTGGGTGACGTGATCGACCGCCTCTGCGATCCGTTCCAGTAGGACAGACGGAATCGCACAGCCCATCATGAGCGTCACCGCAGACACCATCCCGGCAGCCGAGCCGCCAACGCGCCCCCACGGCGAGGAAGTTGCGGCAAGTTTTCCCGCGCTGCTGGTGGCCGCCGACCGTGTTGCATCCACCGTCGCGCAGGGAGTCCATGGACGCCGCCGGGTCGGCCAGGGGGAAACCTTCTGGCAGTACCGGCACTTCGAATATGGCGACAGCCCGCAGCAGATCGACTGGCGACGCTCCGCCCGGTCGGACCGGCTCTATGTCCGGCAGAACGAATGGGAAGCCGCCCAGAGCGTGTGGCTCTGGCCCGACCTGACCGCCTCCATGCAGTACAGTTCCCAGCGCAATCAGCCCCAGAAACAGGAACGGGCTGCGGTTCTGACCCTGGCGCTGGCATCCCTGCTGATCCGGGGCGGCGAACGGGTTGCGCTGCTGGACAAGCCCGAATCGCCGGCAACAGGACGCAGCGTCCTCGACAGAATTTCCATGAGCGTGCTGCGGGACATGAGCCAGGACCCGTCCGGAGACGATCTGCCAACACCCCCGCTGCTGCCCCGGCACAGCAATGTCGTCCTGATCAGCGACTTTCTGGTCGACACGGACCGGCTGATGGATCTGCTGGGACGGATTGCGGCCCGCGGTGTGCGCGGGCATCTGCTGCAGATCCTCGACCCCAGCGAGGTCAGCCTGCCGTTTCGTGGACGGACCCGGTTCGAAGGACTGGAATCCGAAGGAGAACTGCTGGTCGGACGCGCGGAATCCCTGCGCGAATCCTACCTGGAACGTCTCGACAGCCTGCAGTCGACCCTCGCCACCTTTGCGCGGCGTGCCAACTGGACCTATGGGACCCACCTGACGAATGGCCCGCCCGAGCCAGCAATGCTCAGCCTTTTCACCAACATGACCGAGGCCCCGCATGCCCGGACGTGAACACCCATGTTGACACTCGGCGCGCTCTCCTTTGCCGTGCCCTGGCTGCTGCTCGCGCTGGTGACCCTGCCGGTGCTGTGGTGGCTTCTCCGCGCCGTGCCACCGGCGCCCAACCGGGTTGCCTTTCCCGCGATTCGCCTGCTCTTCGGGCTGGCCCAGCACGAGGAAACACCGCACCGCACCCCGCGGTGGTTGCTGGCGCTACGCCTGATACTGGCCGCGCTCGTCATTCTGGCACTCGCCCACCCGGTGCTCGATCCCGGCCAGACATTGCGCGGCAGCGGCCCGCTGGTTCTGGTGATCGACAATGACTGGAGTGCCGGACAGAACTGGAATGCGCGGCGCGAGACCGCACTGAACCTGATCGACGAGGCCGACCGGGAAAGCCGCGCGGTCTATCTCGCGACCAGCGCGCGCACCGACACCACCACCCGCGCAGCCTTGCGCCCCCTCTCAGCCGCCGAGGCGCGGGACCGGGTCCGGGTGCTCGCCCCGCAACCCTGGGAGAGCGACCATGGTCGTGTGATCGCCCAGATCGAGGCGCTGGAACTGGACGGCTCGGCCAATGCGGTCTGGCTATCGAGTGGCTTGGGTGATCCCGGTCCGGGAGACCAGACTGACCGCGCCGGCGTTCTGGAACTGGCTTTGCAGCGGCTGGGCTCCCTGCGTCTGGTCCGGCCCGACGCCGATGCCATGCCCGCCTATCTTGCCGCCAGCGAGAACACGTCGGACGGTCTGCGGTTGGAAATTGCGCGCCTTGATCCCCAGGGAACCACCCCGGTGGCGCTGATCGCCACCGATGAAGCGGGACGGCTGCTGGCCCGCGAGACTGTGAGTTTTCCCGAGGGTGGAGTGACGACGGAAACCACTATCGCGATCCCGAGCGAGGTGCGCAATCGCATCACCCGGATCAGCATCGAGGACCGGACGACCGCCGGGGCAACCATGCTGTTCGATGAAACATCGCGCCGGCGGCCGGTCGGGCTGGCCTCCGGTGACATCGCGCAGGTCAACCAGCCCCTGCTGGGCAACGCCTTCTATCTGAGCCGGGCACTCGAACCCTATGCCAATCTGCGCACGGGCACGATCGCCAAACTCCTCGAGCGTCGGCTTGCCGTGCTGATGCTCTCGGATATCGGGAATCTGACCACGACGGAGATCGAAGCCCTGAACAGCTGGATTTCACGCGGCGGAGTTCTGGTGCGTTTCGCCGGACCTAACCTTGCCGAAGGCAACGATTCGCTGTTGCCCGTAGCCCTGCGACGCGGCGGACGGGTCTTCGGCGGGGTGATGAGCTGGGAACAGCCGGTCACCCTGTCTCCCTTCGAAGAGACCTCCCCCTTCGCCGGGCTGACGCCTTCGGAGGAAATCCTCGTGCGGCGACAGGTTCTGGCCCAGCCCGCACCCGATCTGGCGGGCAAGACCTGGGCACGCCTGAATGACGGCACCCCGCTGGTCACGGGCGAGAAGCGCGGCAATGGCTGGCTGATTCTGTTTCACACTACCGCCAATGCCGAATGGTCCTCCCTCGCGCTTTCGGGCACCTATGTGGACATGCTGCGCCGCCTGATCGCGCTCAGCCAGGGAGTCAGCGCCGACACCGTCGCGCGGGCGCTGCCACCGCTGGCCAGTCTGGACGGCTTTGGCCGCCTGAACGAACCCCTGCCTGCCGCACGGCCTTTGCCGGCCGGCGATCTGAGCGAGGTCACCCCCGGGCCCACCCTGCCGCCAGGGTTTTACGGCAACCCGGAAGCCCGCCTCGCCTTCAATCTGGGGCCGGCGCTGGCGCCAGTGCGGTTCGAAAGTCGCGCAACCGGTGTGGAGATCGTGACCTATGGTCCCTCCCGGCAGACCGATCTGCGAGTCTGGTTGCTGGTCGCCGCCTTTGCGCTGTTGCTCCTCGATATCGTGATCGCACTGGGCCTGCGCGGCCATCTGCCCGGACGGCGTCGCGTGGCGACAGCGGGTCTGGCAGCAGGTTTGCTCGCAACCGGAATGCTGACCGCCCCACAGGGCGCGGACGCCCAGTCGAGCGACCAGTTCGCCATTCAGTCCACCGGGCGTACCCATCTGGCCTATGTGCTGACCGGTGACAGCAAGCTCGACGAAACCAGCCGGGCCGGGCTGTTCGGCCTGGGGCAAATTCTCTCCCGCCGCACATCGGTGGAACCCGGCACGCCGGTGGGCCTCGACATCGAACGGGACGAACTGGCCTTATTCCCGCTGATCTACTGGCCGATGACCGATGCCCAGACCACCCTGAGCGACGCGGCCCGGGCTCGAATCAACCAGTTCCTGCGCAACGGTGGCACGATCGTCTTCGACACACGCGACCAGAGCTTGTCGGGCATCGGCGGAGTCGGCCCCGGCACCCGCGCCCTGCGCAGCCTCGTCGAAGGTCTGGATATGCCCGCGCTGATCGAAATCCCCCAGGACCATGTCCTGACCAAGGCCTTCTACCTGTTGCACGAATTTCCCGGCCGCTCCGAAGGGGGCCGGGTCTGGGTGCAGCAGGCTGATGAGCGGGTCAATGACGGTGTGTCCTCCGTGATCATCGGCTCGAATGACTACGCAGCCGCCTGGGCCATCGATATCAACGGACGACCGATGTTTCCCATCATGACCGGCGGCCCGCGACAACGGGAACTGGCCTTCCGGTTCGGCGTGAACCTTGTCATGTATGCCCTGACCGGCAACTACAAGGCCGATCAGGTCCATGTGGACGAAATCCTCGAGCGGCTGGGACAATAGGCGCGGTGATGGGCAATCTTCTGATCACCTGGGCGCCCCTGCTCCCGCTTCCTGTCCTCGCCGGCATGGGCGCGCTGGGCATGCTGGTTCTCGCACTCGGCCTGCTGGCACCCCGACCGGGCCACCCGGCCCCGGGTCTGGCGCTCCGCGCGCTGGCGGTGGCGGGCATTCTGGTCGCGCTGGCCAATCCGTCCCTTATCCTCGAGGACCGGGAGGCCCTCTCCGATATCGGTCTGGTCATTGTCGATCGCTCGCAAAGCCAGTCCATCGGAGACCGGATGGCACAGACCGAGCGCGCGCTGACCGAACTGCGCGACTGGGCGGCAGACCGGGACAATCTGGAATTGCGGGTGATCGATGCGCCGCGGGTCAACGGTGATGCGGGCCGGCCAGCAGCGGGGCTGCGCGACGGTACCCATCTTTTTACCGCGCTCGAACACGCACTCGCCGATATTCCGCGCGAACGCTTCGCTGGCGCCCTGCTGATCACTGATGGGCGCATTCACGATGCCCCTGCCGATGTGGCGAAGCTGAACCTGACCGGCCCGGTCCACACCCTTGTCACCGGTGCGCGCGAGCAGGGTGACCGACGCCTGACCATCGTCCAGAGCCCGGGCTTTGGCATTGTCGGAGACGAAGTACGCCTGACCCTGCGCATCGACGAACCCCGCGCGGTGCAGGCCCGGCAGGCCCAGATCACCATTCGCCGTGACGGCGAGGCTCGCGGCCGCACCACGCTGGTGCCTGTTGGGGTCGATCACGCCATCGACATGATCGTGGATCGTGGCGGGCCAAGTGTCTTCGAAATCACGGTGGGCGAAGGCGAACAGGAACTCACCCTCGCCAACAACCGCGCCGTGGTCACCATCAATGGTATCCGCGACCGGCTGCGCGTGCTGCTGGTCTCCGGCGCACCCCATCCGGGCGAACGCACCTGGCGCAATCTGCTGAAAGCGGACCCTTCGGTCGATCTGGTGCATTTCACGATTCTGCGTCCACCCGACAAACAGGATGGCACGCCGGTGCGTGAGCTGAGCCTGATTGCCTTTCCCTATCGCGAATTGTTCGAACTCAAACTCAATGATTTCGACCTGATCATCTTCGACCGCTACCAGCGGATGGGTATCCTGCCCTCGGTCTATCTGCGCAACATCGCCAATTATGTCCAATCGGGCGGCGCGCTGCTGGAAGCCACTGGCCCGGAAATCACCCCGGCTGCCAGCCTGTATCGCACCGCGCTGGCCGCTGTCCTGCCCGGCGAGCCGACCGGCGATCTGATCGAGGCACCCTTCACGGCCGATGTGAACGCGACCGGACGTCGCCATCCGGTCACCGCGCATCTCACCGGCCTGCCCGCCGTGCCGGGCGATTCCCCGAACTGGGGACGCTGGTTCCGCCAGATCGACGCCCGCCCAAAATCGGGCACCGTGGTGATGGAAGGGGCGAATGAGCGCCCATTGCTGATTCTGGACCGGGTCGGTGAAGGCCGGGTCGGACAATTCCTCAGCGACCATATCTGGCTCTGGGCACGCGGCTATGAAGGTGGCGGGCCCCACAACGAACTACTCCGTCGCCTCGCTCACTGGTTGATGAAGGAACCCGAGCTGGAAGAAGACCGGCTGACCAGCTTCGTGCGCGGCGACACGATCGAGATCACCCGACGCAGTCTGACCCCTGATCCCGCGCCGGTCGTTGTAACCAGCCCAACCGGCAAAGAATCACAGATCGTTCTTGATGAGTTGGGGGACGGCCGGGCCTTAGGGCAGATCGCCGTCTCGGCGCCGGGCATCTATCATTTTGACGACGGCACCCGCACCACCGTCGCCGGGGTCGGTACCATCAATCCGATCGAATTCGCCGACGTCACCGCGACCGACCTGCTCCTGCGTCCCACAGCCGCATCCACCGGCGGCGGCGTCACATGGCTATCGGACAACGGCACCCCGGATCTGCGCTACAACCGGGCCGGCCGCGCTCAGGCCGATACGCCCTCGGGTGGCGGATCGGCCCGCTGGCTGGCCTTTCAGCGCAATGAGGCCTCAGCCGTGCGCGGGGTCCGGAACGTCCCGTTTCTGCCTACGCTTCTGCTACTGATCGTGATTGGTGGCCTGCTGGTCGGTGCCTGGCGCCGCGAGAGTCGCTAGTCCACAGAACCGTTCCCCCTTGATCGGATCGAGACATCACAATAAATTAACCACATGGTTAAATATAATATCGATCGCACATTCGCGGCTCTGGCGGACCCGACCCGACGCGCCATTCTGGCCCAGCTAGCCACCGGCGAGGCCAGTGTCAGCGAACTGGCCGAACCTTTTGCGATGTCCCTGCCGGCCGTCTCGAAACATCTGAAAATTCTCGAACAGGCTGGCCTTCTCGAACGCCGCCGGGACGGACGCACGCTCTACTGTCGACTGGAACCCACACCCCTGAATGATGTCAGCGAATGGATCGCACGCCAGCGCGCCTTCTGGGAAGGCAGTCTGGATTCCCTTGCCCGCTATCTCGCGGTCGACGCCCAAGCCGGAGACATCAGAGATGACTAGCACCGCCGAAACAACCCGAGCCGCCGACAACACCCACACCCTGACCATGTCGCGAAAATTCCCTGTCCCGGCTCAGCGCCTGTTTGACGCCGGAGCATTCCCGAACAGACCTGTCGCTGGATGGGACCACGCACGGTTGACTGCCGGATCGATGCCTTGGACTTTCGCGAAGGCGGCCGATACGAAATCGTCATGATCTCGGACGAAGGCAATGAGTTTCCCGCACATGGCGTCTTCAACACGATCGATCCTCCAAAACATCTCTCCATGTCCTGGGCCTGGCAGCACGAAGGCATGATGCAGGGTGTCGAAACCTCTCTCGAATTGCGGTTCGAGAGTCTGGAGGAATTCCTGACCGGCTGACAAACCGTTCGAACTCCGAACATCAATCCTGCCACACATCTCGACAATGGACCGAAGCGGACCAATCTAACGCCCATCACGACAATCGCGGTGGCAATCAGGAGAATTCAAGATGGGTGTGATGATCGACGGTGTCTGGCACGCCACCGAACCCAAAACCAACGGCAAGGACGGTGCGTTCAAACGTCCCGAAACCGCATTTCGCAACTGGATCACCGCCGACGGTTCCGCAGGACCAATCGGCGGAGGCGGGTTCAAGGCCGAGCCCGGTCGGTATCACCTCTATGTCTGTCATGCCTGCCCCTGGGCCCATCGGGCGATGATCTTTCGGGTCCTGAAAGGCCTCGAGGACGTCATTTCCGTCTCCGTGGTGCACTGGATCATGGCCGAGAATGGCTGGAACTTCGCAGATGGCGAAGGCGTGATTCCGGACCCGGTGATCGGCGCCGACTACCTGTATCAGCTCTATCAGCACGCTGACGCAAATTTCAGCGGCCGTATCACCGTCCCGGTCCTGTGGGATCTTAAACGCAACACCATCGTGAACAACGAATCCTCGGAAATCATCCGGATGTTCAACAGCGCCCTCAATGCCTTTGCAAAGCACCCGAAGCTGGATTTCTATCCCGAGGACCTGCACAGCGAGATCGAACCGATCAATAAGCGCATCTATCATACCCTCAACAACGGTGTGTACCGCTCCGGCTTTGCACGCTCACAAAAGGCCTACGACGCGGCGGTCACAGAGTTGTTCGAAACCCTCGACTGGCTCGAGGATCATCTCTCGACCCGGCGCTACCTTCTGGGCGAACAGCAGACCGAGGCTGACTGGCGTTTGTTCACCACCCTGCTGCGCTTTGATCCGGTCTATCACGGTCACTTCAAGTGCAATATCCGCCGCCTGATCGACTACCCCAATCTCTGGAATTACACCCGGGACCTTTACCAGACACCCGGCGTGACTTCGACTATCGACCATGGCCATATCCAGCGGCACTATTACGCCAGCCACGAAAGCATCAACCCGATGCGGATCGTGCCCCTGGGGCCGGTAATCGATTTCGAAGCCCCGAACGATCGAACCAGACTGAAAGCCGCCGCATGATTGAAATTCGCCCCTTCGACTCCCTTGGCCATGCCGATCATGGCTGGCTCAATGCGAAACATCATTTCAGCTTCGCCGAATACATGGACCCCGACCGCATGAATGTCGGACCACTGCGGGTCTGGAATGATGACACCATTGCGCCCCAGAGCGGGTTCCCGCCCCATGGTCATCGGGACATGGAAATCATCACCTATGTCCGACGTGGTGCAATCACCCATGAAGACAATCTGGGCAACAAGGGCCGGACAGAAGCGGGGGATGTACAGATCATGAGCGCGGGCACCGGCATCCAGCACACCGAATACAACATGGAAGCCGAGACCACCCAGATTTTCCAGATATGGATCATTCCCAACCGCGACGGCCATGCTCCGCGCTGGGAAACCCGGAATTTTCCACGCGGCGAGAACACTGGCAAACTCGTGATGCTGGCATCCGGTCGTCCCGGAGATGAAAGCGCCGACATTCCGATCATCCATCAGGATGCCGCTCTGTTTGGAGCGAGCCTGACGGACGGTCAGCAGGTGACTCACGCACTATCCGACGGCCGCAAAGCCTATCTGGTGCCCTCCAGCGGTCGTCTGCGTATCAACGGCACGCTGGTCAATGAGCGTGATGGTGTTGTGATCAGTGACGAAAGCGAGATCGAGATCAGCGCTGAGGGCGACGCCGAGTTTGTTCTGGCCGACCTGCCCTAAAACGAAGAATTCGGCTCCTTGAGGAAGGCAACTTCTTCGGGCATTTTGTCCCGCCCCAGAATCTCATTGCGGTGGGGAAAGCGGCCGAACCGAGCCACAATATCACGGTGCAGGACGGCGTATTTGAGGGTGTCATCGCCACCCTCGGCCCCCTCCTCAGCCAGGGACGAATACAAGGCAATCGACTGCTCCTGATCGGCCAGCACCTCACTGTGCATGAAGGGCATGTAGACAAATTTGCGTTCCGCGTGGTTGAGCGCGAGATCCTGACCATCCGTAATCATCTGCTTTGCCAGGGCCAGACCGCGAGAATCAGCAGACCAGGTCAGCGGGGAATTCCGATGGAGGTTCCGCGAGAACTGGTCGATCAGAATGATCTGCGCGAGCCGTCCACGCGTTGAATCCAACCAGTCCCTCAACCGGCCATGGCGCGCCGCTTCCGTGATTTCTCCGAAGCGCTCACGAATTTCATCGTCAAATACATCGGATTTTTCAAACCACTTGTCGGGACCGGATTCCTCGAACCAGAAACTCAGGACATCTTCAGGTGAAATCGTCATGCTTGCGCCTCCGGCGGGACAGTTCTGTTTCCTGACCGAAATTGATATACACGCAGAACTTTTTCGCCACCGGAATCACATGACCAACAAACTCAGCCGAGACTCCATACGCGACGGCGATGTCTATCGCATGTTGAAGGAACAGGAGTACGTTACCAATATCCGCCCCCTGACCGAGGCCGAACGCGACATCCTGCTCGACCGTTTCCTCGAAGACGCCCCGGCGGGACCTGTCTGGGTCTTTGGTTATGGTTCGCTGATCTGGAACCCGGCGTTTCGGCACACGGCCAGTCGCACCGCCCGGGTGTTTGGCTATCACCGTTCCTTCTGCATCAAGACGCCATTGGGTCGCGGCAGTCCCGAATATCCCGGTCTGGTTCTGGCGCTCGATGCCGGCGGATCGTGCAACGGGGTTGCATTTCGTTTGCCTGCCAAAAACATGCGCGAAGAACTGTCAGTGGTCTGGGCGCGTGAAATGGCGATCGCTGGCAGTTACCGGGCCGTCTGGGTGCGCGCGCAAACAGCCAAGGGCCCCATCAATGCCGTGACCTTCGCGATCAACCGCGACAGTGACCGATATGCCGGAAAACTGTCCGAAGAAGAACTTGTCGAACGTCTGGGTACCGCATCGGGCTATCTGGGAAGCTGTGCCGAATATCTCGAGAACACCGTGGCCCATATGCGCGAGCGCGGGATCCGGGATGCACAGATGTTCCGCCTGCAGCGTTTGGTAAGTGAACTCAATTCAGACTAGCTACTTAGCCTACGTTCCATCGGATATATCCTTGCTGACCAGACGTAGCTCAGCAACATAAAACGGCTTCTCGATCAGCAGTTTTGAGACGTGTGTCTCGTTTGAACCCCAATCGACGCAAGAAACGGCCAATGGTGATACTATTGTTCTGCACATAGATTTTGGCGGCTCGATTTGGAAAATGTTCAGCAACCAAATCATGAAGCTGGGCAATCACCCCTACCGCCAGAAATTTCAGGTAGTCTTCGGTGTGCTGGACATATTTCTTGTCATAACCCTTAAGGAAAGCGCGATCGATCGCAGAGGCGAACAAGACAATGGCTTCAGCAGATTCTGGCTTTCCACCCAAAGCGTCTGACTTTGCGATCAGATCAGCAGAAAAAGTATCGTCAAAAACCGCCGATCGCCCGAAATAAATGTTTTACTCAAACTGAGTGATTGGGATGGCCATACTAAAACCCACAAAACGGCGCCCCTTCGGAACAGAGCCCCTGAAAGAGATAGGTTGGGCACTTTCAAATCCAGAAATTAGTCCGGCGGGGTTTCGGAACAACAGGGTCGACAGCTTGTTTGCACGCACTATTGAGCGATTTCGGGCTTTCTTTTCTTCCAGAGTTCCCGCCCATGGCTGACCGACAAAACAGCGCACTTTGAGAATGCTTGCGACCTAGGCAAAACGATCATTCTTCGCATAAGTGAAAAGATCCGGGTCCAGATCCGGTCGTCTATGCAAGTGCAATGAATGATCTGCTTCATCAATGCGAATATATTCCTGAATCACCTCCAACAGACGCTGGCGCGTAATTTCCCGCATGGCGTCGCCGACGCCATTCCGACCGTAAACACGAACCAAAATGTATATCAACCAAATCGGCAATACTGCCATTCCAGCGACGAACGCTATCTGCTCCATGACAACAGTTACCAAAGGCCCAAGGTTTTCAGGAATATTGGGGTAAGTTGAAAAAAGTAGGCCGAACCCAAATCCAACCGTAGCGAACAGAGCACCCGCAACCACGGCGTAGATCGCAATGGAACGTAGCGCAAGAAGCAGGCGCATAAGGGGAATTCGCACTCGATTCATCGCTCAAATGTGACTCGAAATACGGAGCTTGTGAAAAGATTCTAAGGAAACCTCAATGCACAATGTTTCGGAATCGAGCCTCACGAACACATATATGCAATCGCTGGCTGGGGCGGCAGGGTTCGAACCTGCGATCACGGGATCAAAACCCGATGCCTTA
>Ga0055584_100003194_pt1 | contig 16210 bp, 18 predicted proteins | sample OSDHelmetaG_FD_58716 | JGI IMG/M metagenome (GOLD analysis project Ga0055584, IMG submission 58716) | Pelagic marine sediment microbial communities from the LTER site Helgoland, North Sea, for post-phytoplankton bloom and carbon turnover... | ecosystem: Environmental > Aquatic > Marine >... | reverse complement strand
GGCGGCATGCCCGACATGGGTGGCATGGGCGGCATGGGTGGTATGGGCTTCTAAGCCAGCCAACCATCCGGACCATCTGGTTCAAAAAATTAAGGGTCGCGCATACTGCGCGGCCCTTTTTTGTCTCTTGGGATCGGTCTTACTTCTTGCTGTAAGCCTGCCAGCTTTCGATGCCCTCAGGCCAATCGGAGTCCATGGGCTCGTCGGTGGTGAAGACGCGTTGGCGGTCGCCCAGCAGCGATGTGTAGTCCTCTGCCTTCAAATAATAGAAGAAGCTGGTGATGCGTTCTTTGAATTTCCAGCGTCCTTCATGTTCCTCATAGGTGTCTTCGTAGCGCATGGCGACAATGTTTGGCTCGCCGTGGAAAATCATTTCCACATGGGCATTTACATGGCCACGGGCAATGCCGTCATCATCAAACCAGATAACGTGGTCGTGCGTGAAGTGGTTGGAAACTGTCATCAAGTTGAAGCGGTTTTTGTAGTGGGTTACCACAGCGTCCCGGCCTTCTATTTGGCCAGGCGCACCTTTGCCTGAAAACCGCGCATCGGGTGTAAACACGCCGTGCAGGGCCTCGATATCACGATTGTCTACAATGGTGCCATAGCGCGCCACCAGGGTGCGAATTTCGTCGCGGTCTTCAACGCGTTTCAAGCGGGCTTCCAAGGAGGCAAGATCAGTCATCATGGTTTCCTTTGAGTGAATATCCATTATTCAAATAGCCTACTCACCCATTGCTGACTGCAGCAACAGCCTTTTCGGACTCTTCCGTGTATACGCTGGTTTTTTCCGTCACATGGGCTAGACTCCTTGCTGGAATTTTGGGAGAGGAAAGATGGAACTACAAGGTAAGAGAATTATTGTCACTGGCTCGGCTCGCGGCATGGGGGCGGCCACCGTGCGCGCCTATGTGAAGGCGGGGGCAAGTGTTATTGGCATGGATGTTAGCGACGAAGCAGGGGCTGCTGTGTCGGCAGAGGCATCGGCCCAAGGTCCGGGCACGGCGGGCTATGTGCATGTTGATATTGCCGACAAGGCTAGCGTTGAAGCCGCTTTTGCTGACGCCGTGGCACAGTTGGGTGGGTTGGATGTGCTAGCGCATCCTGCGGCTATTCAACGGTCGGCCAGCGCAAGCGATGTTAGCGTTGAAGACTGGGACTTGATGTTTGCCGTTAATGTACGCGGCACCATGCTGACCAACCAGGCGGCACATGGCTATATTAAGGAAGCAGGCGGTGGCTCGATCATCAATTTCGGGTCGATCTCGGGCTTGCGGCCAGAACCATCTGCATCCGCGTATTCGTCTTCCAAGGGTGCGGTGCATTCCTGGACCCGCACAGCTGCAGGCACATGGGGCGAAGACAATATTCGCGTGAATGCGATCCTGCCTGCCATGGCCACGCCCATGTATAAGGAAGCCAACGCGCGCTACAATGAGGAAGAGCTAACCGCGACCTTTTGGCGCAACCGTCAGCCTATTGCTATGGGCCAAGAATACGGAGACCCGGACGAAGATTTGGGCCCCGTGATGGTGTTCTTTGCGTCTGAGGCGTCAAGATTCATTACTGGGCAGCTTATTCCGGTTGATGGCGGTCAGGCCAATATGCGCTAAGCGTCGCTGTTGTAGATAAAGAAAAGGCCGCACAGTGTGCGGCCTTTTTATTGTTCTGGCACCTTCTGTTAAAGGGTTGGAAACCCTTCAATATTGTCATCCATCTGCACACGCATTGTTTTCAGTAGCATGGACACCAAGGTGTAATTTCCGCTACCCATGATGATATCGACTTTTTGCTGGTCGGTGTAATGCTTGTCCAGTTCGGCCCATGTTTCGTCACAGATGTCTGTCGTGGCAAACAATTCATCTACTGCGACCATCAGTACTTTTTCTTCCGGAGCCCAACCTGGGGTATCCGGCCCGCGAGCAATGTTTAGGATTTCGGCCTCTGTCAAACCGGCCTGCAAGCCAAGTTTGTAGTGCTGGCCCCATTCATAGTCAGACTGGTGGTTCCAGCCTGTCCGCAAGAAGACAATTTCTCTCTGGCGGAAGGACAACTCACTTTCGTTGAATATATAGGCGGCAAATCGATTCCAATGCCCATAGGCTTTGGGATGGTTTGCCAGCGTTGCCACAACGTTGATCTTGTCCAGACCATCGATGATTTCGCTGAGTTTGCGCAGGTCTTCATTGTCGCCAATGCTCTTCTGAATTTCCTCGGCAGATAATGGCTGAATGCGGGCAGGGCCTGATAGTCGTTGGTAGCTTCCCTTGGCAGGACGGCTGCCTTCAATATCAGGCAGGCTACCAATATCGTCGTCCAATTGAACGCGAATGCTTTTCAGCATCATGCACACCAGTGTGTATTGGCTAACGCCGATGATGACATCGACTTTCTGTAGGTCGGTGTAGTGCTCGTCCAAGGCAGCCCAGGTTTCATCGGTGATGTCAGAACAGGCGAATAGCTCGTCCGCGGCCTGTATCAGCACCTTGTCTTGGGGCGCCCAACCGGGTGTGTTTGGTCCGCGTGCAATGTTAAGGATTTCTTCATCCGTTAACCCCGCACGTTTGCCGATGATCCGGTGTTGTCCGAATTCATAGTCAGACTGATGGTTCCAGCCTGTCCGCAAAAAGAGAATTTCGCTCTGTCGTGCTGACAACTCGCTGCGACCGATGACATAGGCAGCAAACCGGTTCCATGGCTTAAAAGCCGCAGGGTGGTTTGCCAGCGTCCTGATCACGTTGACTTTGTTGAGCTTCTCATTGTTCCGGATGTCGTCGGGCAGTTCATCGTCCGTAAGCGCCTTAATACGGGCGGGTCCTGGAATGGCCATGGGTTAGGCCATCATGTCGACGACAGATGAAATTTCATATTTGTTGGCAATGGTGCCCTTTGGCGACAAAGCGACCATGCCGCCCTGGAATGCAGCCATGTGTGGCGTGGCGAAATGCAGGTCGAGGCCTTCTTGGCTTTCCCAGCACTCAAAAATACGCACGAGGCCAGGCTCGCTAAAGTCTTGCGAGAAAGCATAGGTGATGCATGTTGGCTCTTTCATGGTTTCTGTCACCATGGTGCGGCAGAGTTCGGCCATAGCGTCCATGTTTTCTTCGGGAATGCGAATTTCAGCAGCGATAACGAGCATGGTTTATTTCCTTTTTGGGATGCCTTGTTTGATGAGGTGATCTGTTGGGGCAAAGAGTGATGGCAAGGTTGCACCCTGTCAATACATTGTCACGCGGGGCCATCGACATTCGCGGCAGTTTCGTTATGATGCGCGCGAATTTGAATTTGAGACCTCACCAGTAACATCAGAAATTGGAGTGAACAATGAATCTAGACGGACTTTCAGCTATCATCACCGGCGGTGCATCCGGCCTCGGTGCCGCAACGGCCCGTGAACTAACTTCCCGTGGCGTTAAAGTAACCCTTTGGGACCTGAACGAAGACCTCGGCAATGAAGTTGCCAAGGAAATTGGCGGTGCCTTCGCTAAAGTTAATGTGTCTTCTGAAGACGACGCGCTTGCAGGCATTGAAGTTGCGAAGGCAGCCCACGGCTCCCCCCGCATCCTGATCAACTGTGCTGGCCTTGGCCGCGCGCACAAGATTGTTGGTAAAGATGGCCCCATGCCTTTGGACGATTTCAAGTTCGTTGTCGACACCAACCTGATCGGCACGTTCAACTGCTCACGTTTGGTTGCCGCTGAAATCTGCAAAACTGAGCCTATGGAATATGGCGAACGTGGCGCGATTGTTAACACGGCTTCTGTCGCAGCCTTTGATGGCCAGATCGGCCAGATTGCCTACACAGCATCCAAGGCTGGTATCGTTGGCATGACCTTGGTTATGGCACGTGATCTGTCCAACATGGGTATCCGCGTCAACACAATCGCACCTGGTATCTTCCAGACGCCTTTGTTTGCCCGTGCACCACAGAACGTTGTTGATTCCCTGGCCGCTTCCGTGCCCTTCCCCAAGCGTCTTGGCGAAGCACCCGAATTTGCAGCCATGGCCACACAGCTGTGCGAAAACTCCTACATGAATGGTGAAACCATCCGCCTTGATGGTGCTATCCGCATGGCCCCAAGATAAGCTTCTAAAGCTAATCTGAACGGTTTAAGGCCGCTTCCTGAAAAGGAGGCGGCCTTTTTCTATGGAGGTTAGCGTGTAGCCGCCTTTTGCTCGCGCCACCACATATACAAGCCGCTGAGCACAATGATACCGGCACCGGCGAGAGTCCATTCGTCGGGTAAATTCCCGAAGAGTAAGAAGCCAAACAGGGTTGCCCATATCAGCTGTGAATAGCCCATGGGTGCAAGCAGCGACGGGCTGGCATGGCGCAGGGCTGCAATCATGAAGGCTTGGCCAACAAGGCTGCATATACCCATGCCAACCAGAATAAGCGCGGCGTCCCAAGTTAGGGGGGTCCAGAAGGCTGGGACCAGAATGCTAGAGACGACGAAGCCGATGACGGCAGTGTAAAACAAGGTAACGGTGCCGCTGTCGTGGTCTTGCACAAGGCGGGTTGCAATAACACTGATAGACCAGCATGCAGCGGCTGCGATGGCAAATAGGCCTGCTGGGTGAAAGCTTTCAGTGCCTGGGCGAATGATGACCAATGCACCCAGGAAGCCAACACCAATGGCAACCCACCGATGGACCCCCACAACCTCTTTCAACACGATTATAGACAACATTGTGATCATGAAGGGGCTGACAAAATTAATGGCCGTCATCGTCGCCAGTGGCAGATAAGCCAAGCCCGAGACAAAGAAAATGCCCGCAAAGGTCATCACAAAACCGCGCACAAATTGTATTTTCGGGTGCCGGGTGACGAAGGCACCCAACCCACCGGCGCGCAGTAAAAACGGCAATACCATCAAGACCTGAATGCCCGTGCGCCCCCAGGTGATCATGACGGATTGATAGCCCATCTGCCCCATGGTTTTGGCCAGCACATCAATGCCAGAATACATGACAAAGGCCCCAAGCATGAAGAAGACACCACGGGCTGTAGTGGAAGACGCTGGAAGTGGGGGGCTATCGGTCATTCGATGGTAGGCTTTTTGTGGTTGCTTGCGGTACAGTCCATACAGACTAAATGGGGAATAGGAAAGCTATGTCATTGTTTCGCTATGCGGCAGCGTTAGGAATTACCGCGCTGGTTATAGTTTTCCTGGTTGTTGGCCAGGCGTTGCTTATTCCCTTTGCCATCGCGGTGATGACCTGGTTTCTGATTGAAGCCTTATCGGGTGTCTTTAGCCGTTTTTCCATTGGCGGGTATCATCTCCCTGGCTTTGCCTGTAAGGGACTCTCGGTGGTTGCAGTATTATCTGCGATGGCGGGTATGCTGGCCTATACAGGTGATAGTCTGGTGCGGGTGGCGCAAGATGCCCCACACTATCAAGCCAATCTCGAGCGGCTAATTTCACAGCTCAGTGTGTTTATTGGCATCGATGAAACGCCCAGTATTCGTCAATTGATAGACCAGATTGAATTTGGTCCACTTGTTGCGACAATCGCAGGCGAGCTTGCCAATGGCATTGCCAATGCCGGGTTGGTGTTGATCTATTTGCTGTTCTTGTTGTTGGAGCATGACAGCTTCGACAAAAAAATCGCGGCGATATTCTCTGGCGATGAAAGCAAAGGCCGGGTGCAAAATATTCTGCATCAAATCGGCACAGATATTCGACAGTATATTTGGATCAAAACGTTGATGAGCCTGACAACAGGTTTATTGAGTTTGGTCGTGCTGATGGCTGTGGGCGTGGAATATGCCCCGTTCTGGGCACTGTTGATTTTCTTGCTGAACTACATTCCAACGGTCGGGTCGATGGTTGGTGTTTTGTTCCCGTCGCTCCTGGCGTTGGTACAGTTTGAAACGCTTACCAATTTCTTCATTCTTGTACCTCTGTTGACTGGGATTCAGGTCGCCATCGGTAACGTGCTGGAGCCGAAATTGATGGGTAACTCGCTCAACCTCAGCGCGATAGTCGTGCTCTTGTCCTTGGCGATTTGGGGCTCAATCTGGGGCATTGCAGGCATGTTCCTCAGTGTTCCCATCACGGTTTTGCTCATGATTATCTTCTCGAACGTGCCGCAGACCCGTGCTATAGCGATCCTCCTTTCGTCAGATGGTGATATCAAAACAACCGACCATGAATGAACAATCGACCCTAGTTTCAGGCCCTATTCGGGACAGCCTGACCGTCCCCGGCCGCGGTGAATTTTCGATCCTGCGATGGGGAGATGACAGTGAGAAGCCGCTCTTGGTGTTTTCCCACGCAACAGGCTTCAATGCCGAAACCTATACAAGCTTGCTGACGCCTCTGGCAGATCAGTTCCGTATTATTGCTGTTGATCATCGTGGCCACGGATTAAGCGAGGCCCCCAAACAATTGTCTGACCTCAAGGGGTGGGATACTTATCGTGATGACCTTGTCGGCATCATGGATGTGCTGGCTGAACGAGCTTATTTTTCGGGGCATTCCATGGGGGCGACGGTTTCGCTTTTAACCGCGGCACAACGGCCCGCACTGTCTCTTGGGTTGTTATTGATTGAACCGGTACTTATTCCCCCTGCGGCGGGCTATATGATGGCCTTTAGCACCCTAATCGGCAGGCCCATGAAGTCTGCGCTTTCCATGGGGGCGGCCCGTAGGCGTGCAGAATTTGCCAGCCGCGACGCGATGTTTACATCCTATCAGGGGCGAGGGGCGTTTGCGACCTGGCCTGATATTTTCATTAAAGACTATATCGCTGGTGGCACGCATGTGCTGTCTGACGAAAAGACTGTGCTGGCCTGCGCGCCCGCATGGGAAAGCAAAACCTTCACGATGGCGAGCTATAAGGTTTGGTGGCGCATCAACCAGGTGAAGTGCCCCACTAAAATATTGTTTGCGGAAAGCAATTCGACCATGCGGGGCAGTGCCAAAGGGATCATCCGCAAAAAGCAGCCCGATTGGACCATCGAGCAGGTGCCGGGGGCTTCGCATTTCCTGCCGATGGAATTCCCCGAACTGGTTCGTGAGAACCTGCTCAAATTGGCGGACTTGTCCTAATACAACTTGTTAGGCTGTTTGGGTGTTGTCGAGAACCAGTTCACTGCCGCTTGAGAAACTGGATTCATCAGACGCCAGGAACAAGATGCCATTGGCAATTTCCTCGGGCCGTCCCAACCTGCCTTGCGATTTTACGAAAAGCTTGTCCAACGCCCGCGTGCCATCGCCAACCTGATCGCGGATATCTTGCGCCATCGAGGTTTCAACAAGGGCTGGGTGCACTGAATTGACCCTGATTTCCAGGTGTTGAGCCAACATTTCCTTGGCCGCGGCCTTGGTCATCAACCGGACGGCACCTTTGGTGGCGCAATAGCCGACAGAGCTTGCCGAGCCTGTACGCCCCGCTACTGACGACATGTTGATGATAGACCCCTTGCCAGTTTTTTTCATGGTCCGGACACCGTGCTTGAGGCCAAGAAAAACGCCGTCGATGTTCACGGCGTTTTGTCGGCGGAAGTCTTCCAGCGGGAATTCATCGATCAAATGCATGATGATAATCCCTGCATTATTGACCAGCACATCCAACTGCCCTTCATTGGCCAGAATGTCTGCCATAATGGCCTCCCACTCGGCCTCATCGGTGACGTCGTGGTGCATAAACCGGGCCTGTCCACCTGCTTGGGTGATTAGGTCAACGGTTTCCTGTCCGCCATCGTCGTCAAAGTCGGTCACGATAATTTTCGCGCCTTCTTCTGCCAACCGTTGGCACGCCGCGCGGCCGATGCCTGCGCCACCACCCGTGATCAAGGCTGTTTTGTTGTTCATTCGTCCCATAAAGATCCCTCCTGTTGGCTAGCATTTTGGCACAGATATACAATCGTGCCAGTGCAAACTTGACCTCGCTGCATTTCTCGTGTTTCTAGAGGGGTAACAGGAGGGTAAGACTATGGCTAATTCATTTGAACAACACCGCAAAACGCTTGAAGACCGGGTGACCAGCATCGTTTGGGCATCGGTTGCAACGATCGATACAAAAGGGCGCACGCGTACACGCATGCTGCACCCCGTTTGGGAACTGGATGGCGATACACCAGTTTGCTGGATCGCAACCGGGCGCAACAGCCTGAAGGCAAAACACCTGGACGGCAATTCACACTTGTCGGTGACCTATTGGGACCCACGCCATGAACAAGTGATGGCAGACTGTGACACGGAATGGGTGGAAGACCTGGAAGAAAAACAGCGTCTGTGGGACTTGTTCAAATCGAACCCGGAACCCTATGGCTATGATTTAGGTGGCTTCTGGAAAGATGTGAATGATCCAACATATGGTTTGTTGAAGTGCACCCCATGGCGGATTGAGCTTTGGACCGTGGCCGAAATGGGCTCTGGTGTCCCTGCAACTGTTTGGCAACCATAAAAAGAGATCCGCTAAATGGCTGAAATTGGCACAACCGCTCCTGAGTGGTTCGATAAAGCTGTGGCCGTTCCCTATGAGGACCGCACAGTCAATATTGAAGGGTGTGACATTCACTACATGCTGTGGGGCGATGCGGGCAAGCCGGGCTTGCTGCTGGTTCATGGCGGTGGGGCACACGCGAATTGGTGGTCGTTCCTGGCCCCGTTCTTTACTGACCATTATCAGGTGGCGGCATTAGACCTCTCTGGTTGCGGTGACAGTGGCAGGCGTGAGGACTATTCCGCTGAATTGTTCTCCGCCGAGCTTATGGGCGTGTGTGACGATGCCGGGTTCGAGGCGCGGCCCATTATTGTTGGCCACAGCTTTGGCGGCTTTGTCACGCTTAACACAGGCGTAATGTTTGGCGAGCAATTGAAGGGCATCGTCTTGGTCGATTCGCCCGTGCGCCCGCCAGATTATGAGTGGCAGCGCCAGCGTAACCGGGCACCTATTCGACCGAAGAAGATCTATCCGACTTTTGAAGAGGCCATCGACCGGTTCCGCCTCATGCCACCGCAAGACTGTGCCAACGACTTTGTGTTGGAACATATTGGGCGGCACTCGCTGGTCGAAGGCAATGGCGGGTGGTCGTGGAAGTTTGATGACCAGCTATTCCGCAAGTTCCGCTTTGGCGATATGTCAGAAGCTTTGGCTAGCCTGGAGTGCCGGGTTGGGGTGATGTATGGCGATCGCAGCAAGCTGTTCACGCAAGACATTGCCGACTACATGTTTGAAGTGCTCGACAGTTCTGTTCCCTTTATCGAGATCCCAGAGGCTGACCATCACTTGTTCCTTGATCAGCCCCTGGCCTTTGTATCTGCCTTGCGCACACTTCTAGCCGAATGGCGGCATTCCCGCCCACACAGAGGCATTTAAGGGCGTATTGTGTAGCCAACCGGCCCCAATTGGTCTTTGAGAAGCGGCGCGGCAATGTCTAGCCAATCGCACAGGCGCTGGCGGGTTTCTCGTGGGTCGATCAAATCATGAATATTGAATTGCTCGGCTCGTTGAAACATGGCCCCGGCTTGCGACATTTCCTGTTCGAGCTCGGCTCGTTTTGCAATGGGATCATCGGCGGCAGCGATTTCGCGAGCAAAAGCAACGGCAACACCACCTTCCACAGGCAAGGCACCCATTTCGGCTGATGGCCAGGCAAACACCGTGCCCTCTGGGCCGTAATGTCCGGCCGCAGCCACACCAAAGCTCTTTCGGATAACCACAGAAGCCCACGGCACACGGGACTGCATGGCGGCCACGACAAAGGCTGTGCCGTAACGAATGGTCGCTTGCTGTTCGGCATCCGGCCCAATCATGAAGCCAGGTTCATCAACAAGGCTGATGATGGGCAGGTGGAAAGTGTCGCACAGGTCGATGAAACGCCGCACTTTTTGCGAGCCATCTGCAGTCATGGATCCGGCGAAATATTTACAGTCGGCACTGAGCACACCCACCGGGCGGCCATTGAGTCGCGCCAAACCTGTAATTTGACCCGGGCCAAATTTCTTACCCATTTCAAAGAAGCTGCCTTTGTCGACAATTAGCTTGATGACCTTGCGCCCATTGTAAATTTTGCGGCGATCCCGTGGGATGATCGACAGCAACTCTTCTTCAGCACGGTCTACTGGGTCATCAGTTTCAATAACCGGGGGAAGTTCCCACACATTGGTTGGCATATAGCTCAGGAATGTCTGGATCTGATTGAAGGCGTCTTCTTCGTCTTTGGCCAAATTATCGACAACGCCGTTTTTCAGGTGGACTTGTGCCCCACCGAGTTCTTCTTTGGTCATGGCTACGCCCAAGGCACGCTCTACAACGGCGGGGCCGGCGACCAGCACCTGCGCTGTCTTTTCTGTCATCACCGAAAAGTGCGAGGCCACCAGGCGGGCAGCCGGAAAGCCTGCCACCGGTCCGCAAGCTGCGGCAACAACGGGCACGGTGGCCATGGCATCGCCGAAGGATTTGAAACGGGCACGCTCAAAAACAGCAGAAAAGCTAAGGCCAGCACCACTGGAGCCTGCAACCGAGCCGCCGCCACCTTCCAGAAAGCGAACCAGTGGCACCTTGTATTGGACGGCAATATCTTCGGCATAAACGCTGCGTCGCAGCCCGGCAGAATTTGGTGAGCCGCCTTTCAGGGTAAAGTCTTCACCGCCTATAGCGACGCGGCGGCCATCTATCTCGCCAAAGCCCAGCACGTAATTGGCAGGGGCATAGCCAACGACGTTGCCTTCATCATCTAATTCGGCTTTCCCGGCCATTTCGCCTTGTTCACGGAAGCTATTGGGGTCCAACACGCCATCGATACGCTCTCTAACGGTCAGCCGACCACGGGCATGGTGTTTTGCTATGCCTTCTTCGCCGCCTTGAATTTTTGCCCATTTGCGGCGTTCGCGAATTTCGTCGGTTTCTTGTTTCCAGCTCATGCTTGGTGCCCTTCTTGGTTGCCGTGGGTGCAGAGTAGACTTGACGGCTCTGCCCCTGCAACAGCACACTTGATGTTTGGTGTAATCAGAGAGACATGATGGAAGTAATAGACGACGTATTGTCGGTGAACGAGGCCTTTTATGATGCCTTTGGGGCCGCAGATATGCAGGCCATGTCGTCAATTTGGGCTGCAGAGGCCCCCGTGAGCTGTTTGCACCCCGGCTGGGCGCCCCTGAAGGGGCGAGAGGCTGTGCTGAGTAGCTGGCAGGGTATCATGGAAAACCCAAACCGGCCGCGCATTGAGTGTGTTGAGTCCAGCGCGAACATCTACGGTGAGGCTGCCATTGTGCTGTGCTATGAATCGCTGCAAGGCGGGTTTCTGCTGGCGACCAACATGTTCGTGAAAGAAGAGGGGGCTTGGCGAATGGTACACCACCATGCAGGCGGCCCCGTCGCTGGCCCTAGCTAATCACCCGCACTTTAGTGTGCGTAACCCTCTAGCAGCTCATAGCCACCATCGCGGAATTCGCTGAAGTATTCTTCCACTTGTGGGTGGTGGATAGGTTCGCCTGTGTCGTCGACAAGCAGGTTTTGCTGGGACACATAGGCAATATAGGTGGACTCGTCGTTTTCGGCCAACAAGTGGTAAAACGGCTGGTCCTTGGACGGGCGCACATGTGCGGGGATTGAATTCCACCAATCGTCGGTATTGTTGAACGTTGGATCGACATCGTAAATCACGCCCCGAAACGGGTAGAAGCGGTGTTTAACGATCTGACCAATCGTGAATTTTGCGTCCCTGTTCAGCACTTTTTTCTCTTCTATGCATGCCCCAAAACGGGATGAGGCGTATATTTGGTTCTTCAAGGGCCTTGATATCGGTGTCTGAGAGCGTCAAGTCAAGGGCTTCGATTGCGTGGATGTCACACCCAGTTCCTGGCAATCCCAATATTACGAGCCGCAATTTCGAAATCACGACCAGTATAGTACATCTGTTTCGGGAAATCGTCCCATAACGAAACAAGTCGATGCCTCTACAGACATCGACTTGCATAACCGTTCCAATGTTGGGTGAATTAGGACCCGGTAGGAATGTCCTTGAAGGGGATGCCTTTATCGACGCGAATGTCGCCCGGCAAGCCCAGCACACGTTCGGCGATGATATTGCGCATGACTTCATCGGTACCGCCAGCGATCCGCAGACCCGGAGAGCCCTGATAGCCTTCAGAGAAAGCCCGGCGGAATTCATCCAGATCAGGATCCATCATCACGCCGGCCTGGTCCATCAGGTCCAGCCCGAACATGGCAATGTCCTGCAACATCGGTGCATTTACAGCCTTGTTGATGGACGATTCTGGCCCAGGACGTGCGCCTTGCGACAGGGCCGTCATAGTGCGGTAGCGCCCATTGCGAAGGCCCATATATTTGGCATGCCATTCAGCAATTTTTGCGCGAACGGCTTTGTTGTGAATCATCGGGCCGTGGTCATCTTCGAGACGCTTGGCCAGTTCCAGGATAAGGGCAACGGAAACACCGCGCTGCGCATTTTCACTGATCGACAGACGTTCGTTCATCAGGGTAGTCAGCGATACATTCCAACCATCACCTACTTCGCCCAGGCGTTGGCTGTCGGGGATGCGGACATCTGTGAAGAACACTTCGTTGAAGCCCTTGGCGCCAGACGCCTGCTTAATGGGTTTCACTTCAACACCTGGCGACTTCATGTCCAGGAAGAACATGGTGAGGCCCTTATGCTTGGGGACATCAACATTCGTGCGGGTAACAACTATGCCGTAATCAGAAATCTGCGCGCCTGATGTCCAGATTTTCTGGCCATTGATGACCCAGTCATCGCCATCTGGAATTGCTTTAGTGCGCAGGGCAGCAAGGTCAGAGCCACCAGCAGGTTCAGAGAACAACTGGCACCAAACGTCTTCACCCTTAAGGGCGCGGGGGACGTGATATTCCAACTGTTCTGGTGTGGCATAGGCCATCATGGTGGGAATGCACATGCCCAGGCCGATGGTGAAGATATTGGCGGGAAGGTAATAGCCGGATTCTTCTTGCTCGTAGATCACTTTTTGCATGGGCGTACCACCGGCACCGCCGAATTCCTGAGGCCAGGTAATGGCTGCATAACCGCCACTTGCTTTGCTTGCCTGCCACTCTTTTGAACGCAGGATGTTGTCTGCTTCAGTCAACCCTTCGGGGGGCGGGTTCAGGTATTGTTTTGCGTTTTCGTCGAGCCATGCTCTTGCTGTGGCGCGATATTCAGCTTCTTCAGGTGAGTCGTTAAAATCCATTTATGCAGCCTCCTCTTTCGGGCTTGTTGCCCTTAATGGTCGAATATTGATGGGCAACCCGTCTTTGGGCTTGGGGATCGGCATAATCTGAAAATCCGCCTGGTAACCATCGTCGACCGTAAATTCATACTTCGTGAGCAGATGGTACATAAAAACTTTCATTTGCATATAGGCGAAATGCAATCCGATGCACATATGTGCCCCGCCACCGAATGGAATCCATGCATATTTGTGGTTTTTGTCTTCACCGCGCTGTTCTGAGAACCGATCAGGCTCGAAATTATCTGGGTTCGTCCAGATTTCTTCCATTCTGTGTGTAAAGCCTGGTGAGACGTTGACCGGCGTATTTGCAGGAATGCTGATGCCATTAAATTCAACGTCTCGTGTTGTGCGGCGCGGAATGGAGGGCACAGGCGGGTTCAGGCGCAAGGCTTCCTTGAAAGCCCATTCAATCATTTCCAGGTCGTCGAGGCTTTCATAAGGAAGGTCTGCATCAGGACCCAGCTTGAGGTTTTGGCATTCGCGACGCAGGGTCTGCTGCCACTCCTGGTTCAGCGCCAAATTATAGATGAGGGTGGTAAACGAACTGGTAAGCGTGTCGTGCGCGGCCATCATCAGGAAGTCCATATGGTCGATGATATCATCGTCGGAATAGCCATTGCCGTCTTCATCTGTGGCGTTGCACAGAACGGTGAACATGTCCTGGGCATCGCTGCCGCGCCGCAATGGCAGCTGTTCACGGAGATAGTCGACGATAAATTTACGCCCTTTGACGCCGCGGTAGAACTTTGTGCCAGGGATGGGATATCGTACGACGGCAACCGCAGCCAGGACGGAATCCATAAAGGCGGTATTCAGTTTGTCGGCCTCTGGTCCCAAGGGCATGCCAAGAAACACGGAGGCGGCTGTGTTCAGCGTTAGGTCTTTGATCGCGGGGTAAAAGTGAAGGTCGTCTTCGCTCTCCCACTTTTTGAGGGAAGATACAATGCCTCTGTTCAAGTGGCTCACGTAAGTTTTCATGGCAGACTGCTTGAAGGCGACCTGCATGATCCGACGATGGGCCTTGTGGTTGTCAAAGTCTCGTAGCATCAAACCATTGGGAAACAGTTTGTCGAGCAGAGGGTCCCAGCCATGCTTGGAGGAGAAGTTTCTGTCCCTGTCCATCAGGACGAATTCGTTTGCCTCTGGCCCAACCATGGAAACTGTCTCGCGGAAAAAGATCGAACTTCGGTATACCGGGCCATATGTCTCGTACATATGTAAGGCTAGTCTTCTGGGGTCCTTTAGCACTTCAAGCGTCTTGCCAAAAACGGGCAGGCCAAATTCACCGGGGATGTGATCGAGATTGGTTGCGTTTTTTGCGGTTGCCATGGGAGCCTCGTTTTTAGGTTGTGAACAGGGCGCTTAGTTACCATACAGTAACATGTTTGTTAAGCAGAACTTTTGGAATGCCTACTCTTCCTGCCTAGGGGGCCTCTTCAATGCTGCGTAAGCGGTCTGCTTTCATGACAGCCCCGGCCATTAATATACCACCAATAATGATAAAGCCGATAGCGCCCCAAGCGTTTAGGGCGAAGCCACTACCAGCCAGGCTGAGCGGCCCGCCGATGGCCGGGGCAATGGCACCCGGTAGCGTCGCAAAGGCCGGGTTTGAGGCAGCCAAGCGCCCGCTTGGGTCAATTCGTGCCAGGGCACCAAGGAAAATTGGCATGATGGCAACCGGCAGGAACAGGAATAGCGGGGCTGCTAAAAAGAACATGAGTGGGCTGCTTGGCACGGCAACAAACGGTGATAATACTGCCAATAGTATGAGGACAGCCCCGATGGGAATTTTGGCCTTGAACTTCATGCCAATGACACCCGCGCCGATGGAGGCAAACATACCAATGGCACTGGCCGCCATACCCACATTGCCAATCGTACTCGTTTCCAGGGGAATGCTGAGGCCGATCTCGGCGAAGAAGATGGCGATCAATCCGTGGCCCAAAAAGATAAAGGACAGGCCAAAAAGCCCGACCCAGCCAATAAAGGGCACTTTCGCAGGGGCAGGTGAATCTGTGCCCTCTTGGTGTTCATGAGGCACAACCTTCGGGGGGATTGGCGTCCAGCGTACAAAGATTAGCGCAAGAACGGCCAAAACAAGATAGACGGCAAAAATGCCGTCGCTTGCACCCGTGATAATGCCACCGGGGATGCTTTCCCCGAGGTCAAATGACCGGGGAATGACAAAATTCAAGACAATGCCCATGCCGGCGACAGCAGCGTTGATCCAACCAAAGGTCATTTCTGGATTACGGCTGCGCCCGGCAGTCGCCATGACGGTGGCAACGATGGCACCCAGTGCGAGGCCTGACAAAAACCGTAGAATGCCAAGGAACAATAAGTCGTTAACAGCGATAGCGGCTGCGTTCATGGCAACGACAACGATGACGCCGACCCAAAATGTACGATGCGGGTTCAGTTTTGTGGAGAGCTGCGCGAACAATAGTGAATTGATGGCAATACCAAACAGTTCGGCCGAGCCAATATAGGATGCCAGGTCGCGTTCAACCTCAAAGGCCATGGCAATGGCACTGATATTGTATGTAAGGCCAATATTGGCAGCAAAGCTCAGCAGCATCACGCCGATCAGTGCGCCTAGCTGAAATTTTGATAAATCTATGCGGTTGTCGACTGGTTGATCAGACAATGTGTTTCCCCGTCTTTGTGGGCGCCCCCGCGCCGTGTTTTATTTGGAGGAAACGCTAGCACAGTTTCAAAGAGGGGGAAGGATTTTCATGTCTCTGAGACGTTGGAACCAGTAGGTGAACATGTCTTCTGTATCCATACAATCGTCAAAGCCAAACTGCCGCGCCTTGATCGTGCTGACAATGGCAGGCGGCGCACTGGCTTTCAGGCCATAGGCGAAGCTGAAATCGGCATAGAAGAATGAATCGCCCACGAGGTCTTGCATGCTGTTTTGCTGTAGGCCGTGCTGGGCCACAATTTCATCCCACAAGGCGGCCTTTTTGGGCATTTCTTCTTGCAGG
>Ga0055584_100003193_pt1 | contig 16211 bp, 11 predicted proteins | sample OSDHelmetaG_FD_58716 | JGI IMG/M metagenome (GOLD analysis project Ga0055584, IMG submission 58716) | Pelagic marine sediment microbial communities from the LTER site Helgoland, North Sea, for post-phytoplankton bloom and carbon turnover... | ecosystem: Environmental > Aquatic > Marine >... | reverse complement strand
AAGGCACTTTAATTGATTCATTAGATGATTCAGCAATAAACATCCAAACTTTTAATACTCCAAAAAACCACATAGCCGCTCTTCTCTATTCCTCAGGCACAACTGGAATCCCAAAAGGCATCATGCTAACTCATGAAAATTTAATAAGTAACACCGAAACATTAGTTAAGACTTGGCAATTTACTAAAGAAGATGTATTGATGCACGCCTTACCCATTTTTCATGTACATGGACTCTTTGTTGCAATAGGGTGCGCCCTATCAACTGGGGCGTCAATGTATTGGTTGAATAAATTTGATCCTCTGAAAGTATTAGAACATATAGATCAATGTTCAGTCTTAATGGGGGTACCAACATTTTATACCAGATTGTTATCGACTGAAAAAATAACGCATGATAATTGTAAAAACATGCGGGTGTTTATCTCTGGATCGGCGCCTTTGCTGGAAGAAACATTTAATGATTTCGAAACTATGACAGGTCATAAAATACTTGAAAGATATGGTATGACTGAAACTAACATGAATACCAGTAATCCAATAGATGGAGCTCGCAAACCTGGCACAGTTGGGCCCCCTTTGCCTGGTATTGAAATACAAATCGTAGATGATGAGGGGAAAAAAGTTGGTGATAATGTTATCGGCAATCTGTTGGTGCGTGGTCCTAATGTTTTTAAAGGCTATTGGAAAATGCCTGAAAAAACTGCTGAGGATTTTACTGCACAGGGTTTTTTTAAAACAGGTGATAAAGCAAAAATTGATGCAGATGGCTATATATCAATCGTTGGTCGTTCAAAAGATATGATTATAACTGGTGGACTAAATGTTTATCCAAAAGAAATAGAATTAATTATAGATGATATTCAGGGTGTAAAAGAGTCTGCTGTAATTGGAGTTTATCATAAGGATTTTGGTGAAGCAGTTATCGCCATTGTCATCTGTTCAGACACTTCAGCACTCAAAGAAATAGATATTATTGAGTATTGTAAGCAACATCTAGCTGGATATAAAATTCCAAAGAAAGTAATTTTTGCAAATGAATTACCTCGTAATACTATGTCAAAAGTGCAAAAAAATATCCTGCGAGAAAACCATAAAAATTCATTCAATCTTTAGAAAATTTATCCCCAAAAAAATCATCCTTATTCCATATAGGTCGAGACTGATCATTTGCAATAATGAGTCCAAGAGCCAATCCTGTTCTGACGAAACGCTCTGTGCCCTCAATACTAAAAGGTAGACTTAAGTCATCCGTTGGTTGGTGATAATGATTTTTTAAAAAGTTATCTAATTCCTTTGCACCATCAATGCTTTCATCTGAAGAGATAGTACCTGGTCTTAACCCCAATGCAGGTATCCCTTCTTTTACAAATGAAAATTGATCTGATCTCACAAATCTTACTTCTTGTGGAAGTGGATCTGGAGTATGTTGCATTCCAATATATTGACTAGCTTTTTCTAGTGCGTGATAAAGCGTGCTATGTTCAGCACCAAATCCATGCAAATCTGCTACCGGAAAACCAAGATAGGGCATGTCAATATTTATATTGGCCACAAGACTTTCGAGAGGTACTGTGGGATTTATTGTAAAATATGATGAACCCTGCAATCCCTTCTCTTCAGCAGTGACTGCAGCGAAGATAATGGATCGGCGTGGTTTACTTTCCATTGAAATAATTGTGTCTGCTATCTCAATAATGGCCCCAATACCTGCAGCATTATCATAAGCTCCATTATAGATATTATCCTTTCCATCACCCCTAACCCCAATATGATCAAGGTGCGCAGTATAAATAACATACTCTTTCTTTAACTCAGGATCATCACCTTGAATAAAACCAATAATATTTGATGACACAACCTCACGCTGTATGGAGGATCTTTTTAAACTAGCTTCAATTCCCATTAAGAAACTATTGGTTCCTCCTTCGGCATGCAGTTTAAATATTTGCTCCAGGTTATGACCTGACAAATTAAATAATTTCTGAGCTCCGGATTGACTAATTGTCGCACTGCCTTTTAATTGAGTATAACCTTGGTATGGTTCATCATTCTCATTCAACCAGCGCATTCCCGGCGCACCTAATCCAGACAAATATCGAGCCCATGGTCTTCTTTTTTGATCCACAGGAGTACGCATAGTTATTACCCCGACAGCTCCTTGCTCAATTGCAATTTCTGCCTTAGTACGACTCGAGGAATAATAAGCACGTTGATCTGTAGTAAATTCTGCAGGAGCGCCGCTTAACATAACTAACAATTTATCTTTCACATCAATATTTTCATAATCATTATGATTATATTCTGGCGCAATTATTCCATAACCAACAAAAGCTAATGGTGCTAATATTTCTTCATCAATTACACCAAAGCCTCCTGAACGAAGGTAGTCTTCCCTCAAAATAAGGTCAATTGAATGATCATCTTTAAACAGTATTAGTTCAGTAGATTCAATATCAAGCTTCGATTCAAGAAAACGAATAGGTTGCTTGTAACTGCCATTATGGCCCAGTGGTTGCAATCCGAGAACTTTAAAATTATCTATCACATATTGGGCGGCTTTGTCATAATTCTCAGTTCCCGCCTCACGACCTAGCATCTCGTCACTTGCTAAAATTTCCATATGTTTACGCACATTCTGACCCTTGAGTTCATTTGCTACAGAACCAATAAGTATCTTCAAATTAAGACCATCAGAGCTAGGACTTGAGCAGGCAGCTGTGATTATAAAAAACAAACCAACAATTATTTTTTTAAGCATAATTTTTCCTTAACTTTGCTCTCAATTAATCAACAATATATATTCGTTATTTATTTACTATCAATTAAACCATAAATGAATTAATCAATAAGAGTTATTTGATGAGCAAAAAAAGTAATTTATTTTATTTATCTAACTCCGATAGGCCGATGTTGGATCGTGCGAGTGGAATATATCTGTGGGATACAGATGGAAATCGTTATATTGATGCTTCGAGTGGCCCCATTGTTTCCAATATAGGGCATTCTAATCAAGTAGTTCTATCTGCAATGAAAAGACAAATGGATAAATCAACTTTTGGTTATCGGCTACATTTTATAAATGAACCCGCAGAAGAACTTGCAGCAATTACTGCTGAGTTAATGCCAGGCAACTTAAACCAAATTTTTTTTACTTCAGGTGGATCTGAAGCGGTAGAAAGTGCTCTCAAATTAGCCCGACAATATGCTGTTAACACAAAAAAAGATAAGAAATGGAAGATCATCTCCCTTACACCCTCTTATCACGGAGGAACATTTGGAGCGCTAGCTATAACTGGTATGTCTCCGTTCGTTGATCCATTCTCAAAAATGTTAAAAATGATGCCAAAAATATCTGCCGCTACGTGCTACTTAGACCAAGACAATCTATCCGATGCTGAACGGGGTATAAACTATGCAAATCTCCTAGAAAAAGAGATTATCAAACAAGGCCCTGAAAATGTTTTGGCATTTATATTTGAACCTATTGGTGGAGCATCAACGGGAGCATTAGTTCCTCCTGATTCATATTTTCAGAGAATTAGGGAGATATGCTCACAATATGATGTGTTATTAATTACTGATGAAGTTATGACAGGGGCAGGAAGAACTGGAAAATTTCTAGCTGGAGAACACTGGGAACTTCAACCAGATATAATTGCTATGGCTAAAGGTTTTGCTGCAGGTTACTCCCCATTAGGAGTGGTTGCAGCAAGAGAAGATATCGTTGAAACAATCAATAAATCAGGTGGTTTTTTACACGGGCACACCTATGCTGCTAATCCCTTAGCTTGTAGCGCTGGCTTAGCCGTAATAAAAGAAGTTATCAGTAACAAATTGCCACAGAATGCTGCTAAGCAGGGCGCCAGATTGATCACTAAGTTATTAGCTTTAAAAGATCGTTATACATTTATTGGAGATGTCAGAGGTAAGGGTTTATTAGTGGCTTTTGAGCTAGTTGCCAATCAAAGCACTATGGAACCTCTTCCAAAAAACATAGAAGCACATTCTTTTTTAGTTGAGGAGGCTTACAAGAGAGGATTGATTATCTACTCAAGAAGAACAAGAGGAGGTGAGATTGGTGATCATTTTATGATTTGCCCACCACTTACAATTAATGAGTCACAAATTGACGAAATTATTGCAATACTTATTCCTAGCTTAGATCAACTTGAACAAAGAATACATAACTGGAAAAATTGATCGCCATGATAAATACAGATTTGAATCTAAAATTTCGTTACGGCTTGAAAAATGATATTAATGATATACATCAGATGCTTTGTGAGCTTGCCACTGAGACCGGCTATGGAGATAAAATGACTAGCAGTCATGATGATCTTATTAAGTTTGGATTCAGGGAAGACCCATCATACAAAACACTATTGGTTGAAAAAGATAATGAAATCGTTGGCCTATGTTTATATTTTTATACTTTTTCATCATGGCTTGGTCAAATGGGTATATATGTTCAAGACCTTTATATAAAAAAACATCATCGAACTGATGGTATTGGTGTCAAGCTATTAAAAGAACTGGTTCAAGTAGAAAGAGAGAGAGAAATTACACATATCAGATTAACTGCAGATGAAAACAATTCTAAAGCACAGAAATTTTATGAAAAAATTGGATTTATTTTAAGGGATGAAGAAAAAACTTATCATATAGATACCAATAAACTTTCCTCCTATGTAGAGTAGATCAATGAAAGTTATCCATACCAATAAACAGCTATCCCATGAGCCTAAAAAATTTTTAGTAGCTGGTTCTTTTGAGACACATCCAGAAAAACCTGAACGCGCCAGAATATTATTGAATGCGGCAAAAGAATTCGGTTTAACTTCTGAACAACCAGAAGACTATGGAATTAATTACATAACTGAAATTCATACTGAAAGATATATTCACTATTTACAAAATATCTATAAAAGATGGGATCGAAAGAAAAATACTTCTGATGAAGTTACTCCTGGTATCCATCCTGACCGAAGGGACTGTGGTTATCCTGATTCTGCAGAAGGTCAGATTGGATTCCATCATGCTGATTTATCGAGCCCAATTGGCGCATGTACATGGGAATCGGCATATTGGAGCGCTCAATCAGCAATCCATGCAGCGAAATTGGTAAGTAAAGGAGAACAATCTACTTATGCTCTTTGTCGCCCACCTGGGCATCATGCCGCAAAAGATTATGCTGCTGGCTTTTGTTATCTGGGAAATACAGCAATTGCCGCACAAACTCTAAAAGACAAATATAAAAAAATTGCCATACTTGATGTTGACGTTCATCATGGAAATGGAACTCAGGATATTTTTTATGATCGTGATGATATTCTAACTGTCTCAATTCACGCTGATCCAATACGTTTCTATCCATTCTTTTGGGGTCATGCGAATGAGCTTGGAGAAAATAATGGTTATGGCTTTAACCTGAACTTACCTCTACCCAGAGGAACAAAAGATAATGAATATCTAGTTACACTAAATCACGCTCTTGAGAAAATATCACAATTCAAACCAGATGCACTTGTAATTGCTTTGGGTTTAGATGCATATGAAAAAGATCCCTTGCAAGGTTTCTCCATTACTACCAGAGGATTCGAAAAAATTGGTCAAGCAATTGGTGCTTCGATGTTACCCACAGTAATCGTACAAGAAGGTGGTTATCTTTCTCCAGAATTAGGTATTAATCTTGTATCTTTCCTTGAAGGTTTCTGCCTTAACAATTATTAGAAACCTTGAGTGAAATAGAGGTAATAATTAGTTTCATTTTTATTATGAAGATCGCTATTATTGGTGCTGGTATAGCGGGCTCCCAAAAGCAAACTTCACGCTGATTGAGACAAACTTACGCTTGAAAAAAATGTGCTATATTAAGATCAAGAAAAGTGTTATTTAAGTAAGCAAATAATTTGATTATGAATAACTCTTAAATACATTACTATTTGCGAAATGCAATAGAATAAACGGATACAAGCTACCTATGATTAATGATCCACAATGGTACTCAGTATTACCACCAATTATCGCTATTATACTCGCTATTAAGACTAAACAAGTTATCCCTTCGTTATTTGCAGGTATATGGATAGGCGCTACGCTACTTTCTGATTTTAATCCACTTTTAGGGCTTGCCTCAGGTTTCGATACTGTCATTAATGTCTTTAGCGATGCTGGTGATACTCGTGTTTTGATTTTTACACTGCTGATTGGCGCACTAATAACAACAATTGAAAAGTCTGGTGGAGTCAGTGGTTTTGTCGCTTATCTTGAGAATAGAAAATGGGTACATACAGGATTCAGGGCACAAATCCTCGCCTGGATGACAGGTATTGTAATTTTTATAGAATCCAATATAACACTCTTAGTTGCGGGCTCTGTTAGCAGGCCACTATTTGATCGATATAAAATTTCAAGAGAAAAGCTCGCATATCTTATTGATGCTACTTCAGCGCCTGTGTGTGTAATGGTTCCGTTGAATGCATGGACAGCAGTAATAATAGGATTGATTGCCTCAACGGGGATGGAGAATGCGTTTGGCATTTTTATTCAATCCATCCCTTATAATCTATACGCAATAACAGCCATAATTTTGGCCATTATTGTGATCTGGAGAAATATCAATCTAGGGCCTATGGCAACCGCAGAAGCCAGAACTCTAAGCGGACAAATCTCTTGGAATGATAATCAAGCCAAGGATACTGTTAATAATCAAAAAAACACTGATGAGGCATCAGCAATTTTTATGGTTATTCCAATTTTAACTATGACATTGGCAATGCCAACATTCCTTTATCTCACGGGTGATGGGGATATTATGAAAGGTAATGGTTCCACTGCTATCTTCTGGTCAATCTGTGCTGCATTATTTGTGTGCTGGTGCATGTTGCTGTTTAAGAAAAAAAGTAACATCAGTAATTTGATGGGATTTTTCATGGAAGGTGCTGGATCTTTACTGCCAATTGCAATTATCCTATTACTTGCATTGGCATTAGGTGATGTTGCTAAATTACTTGGAACAGGTCCATATGTTGCTGAACTTGCAGGGGCCAATGTTCCTCATATTTTTCTGGCGCCATTAGTATTTTTAATCTCTGGATTTATAGCATTTTCGGTAGGTTCAAGCTGGGGCACTTTTGCGATCATGATCCCAATAGCTCTATCAATTGCTACCACTCTAGATCTTTCAGCACCTATGCTGCTTGGTGCTGCCCTTTCCGGTGGCGTATTTGGCGATCATGCCTCACCGATAAGCGATACCACTGTTGTGGCATCAATGGCAGCAGGCACTGATCATATTGAGCACGTTAGGACGCAATTACCATATGCTTTAATTGCAGGTTTGTTATCAATTATTGGTTTTATATTATTAGGCAGTATCCAATAATAAACCACTAAAAATATACTCTGCTGGACCGATCATAGAGATTAAATTATCACTCATTAGCTCTATAGTAAGGGGTCCTGCTGGTAAAATAACCTTCATTTTTGAGGCCACTTTATACTGTCTTTTATTAGCAGCATATACAGCGGCACAAGCACCTGATCCACAAGCTTTGGTTAAAATACCAGGTCTTTCAAAAACTTCTAGTTTGAGAGTATGTTGATCAATTATTTCTGCAATACCTACATTGACTTGTTCGGGAAATAAAGCATTCTTTTGTATTAATGGCGCCCATTTTTCTATGTTGACACTTTCAATCTCATTAACGAAGAATGTTGCATGCGGATTGCCTATATTGGAAAGCACTGGATTTGATAATGGGCCTGCAGTTAAATTCACATTATTAAGAGTATCGATATTTTTCGATAATGGAATATGTTCAGCTTCATGCTTAATAGCCCCCATATTGCATTGAATTCGCCCATCATCTAAGTAATCACAATTTAGTACACCAGCAAGTGTCTCTATCTTAATAACGGTTGTATTAAGATAATCCATCAGTAATTTTGCTACACATCTGGTGGCATTGCCACAAGCGCCAACCTCCAGGCCATCAATATTCAAAAGTCTCATAAATATCGTAGCGCCCGATGTCAGTCCAAGGTCAGTTGGTTGATTCAATATAATAAATTGATCAGCACCAACCCCAAGATTATTATCACACACCCTTTTTATTTCATCTTCATCTGGCAAGTAAGGGCTTTTTCGGCCGTCAAAAATTACAAAATGATTTTCTAGGCCATGCATTTTTATAAAATATCGACCATCAGCTTGCTTACTAAATAAATTATTGTAAATATTTCTATTTAATTTTCTTTTCATTTAAAAATTAGATCATTATTTATTCAATTAAGGTAAATTATATTTTATGACTAACAAACATAACATAAATACTATAGGTATCTAATTGTGACAGAAAGATTATATTCAAAGGATGCGTACCTTAAATCATACACAACCGAGGTTACTGCCAATACAAATAGGAATATTATTCTTGTAAGTACGATATTTTATCCTTTAGGTGGAGGACAGCCTGGTGATACAGGGACCCTTAGCTGGCAAAACTTCGAAGCCAAGGTAATTAATACATTACTCAATAAAGATGGTGATATAGAACATATTATAAGCGAAGATAGTCCCGTCCCAGATATAGGTGAGGCCATAACTGCAAGGATTAATTGGGATAGACGTTACCTTCACATGCGAATGCATACTGCATTGCATTTACTAGGATCAATCTTACCTTATGGAGTCACGGGCGGTAATATTTCTGAAACTAAAAGCCGTTTAGATTTTGACATGGAAGCGCCTGTTGATAAAGAAAGCGTTAACAAAGAATTAAATAAATTAGTGCTAGAAAATCGGAATATTCAATCCAAGTGGGTAACTCAAGAGGTGCTTGCCCAACAACCTGAATTAATACGCACAATGTCTGTAAAACCGCCCATTACCAATCAAGATATTCGATTATTAGAGATTGAGGGAATAGATCTTCAGCCATGTGGTGGAACGCATTTAAGAACTACTGGCGAAGTTGGTCAAATAGCACTAGGAAAAGTTGAAAAGAAAGGTAAGCATAATCGGCGAGTCTATATAAAATTAACTGATTAATTTATTTAATTAACGATTATGAGTTTTCATAATCAAAATAAAAAAGGATAAATATGCAAATTACAAGGCGCTCATTAATAAGTAGCTTAGTTACGGGAGCTGCAACAGCAACAATCAGTCCTGCGATATTTTCCATGGTAGGTCCAAATCCTAATCTCATTCGACTGAGCGCTAATGAGAATCCATATGGTCCAAGCACTAAAGCTCTGAATGCAGCTGCCAGCGCTAGCGCTAAAGGAGCTTATTACCCAGGCAGAATTACCGCAGAATTAGTAGAGATGATCGCAAATAGAAATAAGTTAAATACCAATCAAGTGGTTATTAGTTCTGGATCAAATGAAGCTCTTTCTGCTGCTGTTGTGGGTTGGGGTAAACAAGGAGAAATAGTCTCGCCGTCCCTCACTTATGATCTCCACCTGGGTTACGCTCAAAGAATAGGCACCAAAGTATTGCGGGTTCCTTTGGATGATACAATGTCAATAGATCTTGATGCCATGGCGGCAGCCGTAAATAAGAATGTAAGTATGGTTTACTTATGTAATCCAAATAATCCCACAGGCAAAACAATAGATGGTGATGTATTAAGAAATTTTTGTCGGACAGTTGGACAGAAAGTTACGATATTAGTAGATGAGGCATATAATGAATTAACCGTTGATCCAAATTTCACTTCCATGGTGGATTTGGTGCGTGAAGGCGAAAATGTAATAGTCATGCGAACATTCTCAAAACTTTATGGTATGGCTGGTATGCGAGTAGGATACGCAATGGGCAGAGAAGATCTCATAAAAAAAGTAAGAAATCATATAATGGCATGGCCGAATATTGTTGGTCTCGCAGCAGCACATGCATGCTATAACGAAAATGATTTTATAAAATTTTCACTCGGAAAAATTAATCAAGGCAGGGCTATTGTAAGAGAAGTCTTTGAAGAACAGGATCTCCAACCGCTTCCATCTGAAACCAATTTTGTCTTTGCTGATATCGGCAGAGATGTCAAAATCTTCGAGGAAAAAATGCGGCAAGAGAATGTGTTAGTGCATCGAGCTTATAACCTTTACCCAAACCACTTAAGAGTCAGTATGGGTAAAATAAAAGACTTAGAAATCTTCGCTGAAGTTTTTAAAAAGGTATTTAGAGGTTAGCTATCTTGCTTTGACTGAATAACTCTCTGCCTCAGAAATTGTAATTTCTTTTATTTTAAAATTCCAATTAGTAAAAGATGAGCTTATTCTCAAGCGATAACGACCCCCATCATTAAATATTTTTACGCCATTCCCAGCATATTTTGTTTTAAATATTCTACCAACAAGAAAGCCTGTTCTAGCATCAACCAAAGATACCTCCAAAGCCATATTCTCTTTGTAATTACTATTTACACGCCAATCTATCAACCAGGGTGAACTGACATCAAATTCACTTGTGGTGATAGATTGTGAACCCTTAAAATCTCTTATCAAAATCTCAGCATTGATAGATTGAAAAAGGCTTATCGAACCGATAATGACTGAAAATATTTTTATACTTATTTTATTCATCTTTAGGTTTTCACTTCACGTAATAGTTAATTTTAAAAAAAGTTACGAATTGACACACAATTTAAAACTTAAACTCCTGTAATATGTATTGTTTAATAACTTAAGTAATCAAAATTCTAAATTTGCATCTTCCACGAAGATATTGAGCAGCATAATCAATTCTTAACAAAAAAAAGATAATTATTATGATCTAAAACTCATATTATGCTCTATATTCTATTAAATAAAAAAATTAAATGTTCTTAATTTCACAAAAAAATTCAATGAAAATAATCATCACTGGTATTTTATCGCTTATGCTAAATGTACCTGGGCATGCACAAAATGACAGTGATAAATTTCAGCTCTCATTCAATGATAATCAAATTATTGATGTTAAGAAAATGCCCGTTGATATTGATATAAATATTGATGGCAAACTAAACGAGATTGTATGGGATAACTTAACTGTCCATGATAGTTATCTGGTTACTAAACCAGATTCTATAGCAAAACCTAAGTTCCAAACCAAGACTCGTTTCTTTTACACCGTTGATGGTTTCTATATTTCCATGGATATGGAGCAGCCACTTGAGTCTCTCATTAAACGTTTCAAATCTAGGGATGATTGGCAAACTCAATCTGATAAGACTGGATTCTCCTTAGATACCTCTGGAGAAGGAAAATATGGTTATTGGTTTTCAAAATCATTAGGTGATTCTGAAGCTGATGGAACTCTTGCTCCAGAAGATATTTATACAGTTGACTGGGATGGAGCTTGGTATGGTGCAACATCTGAAACAGATAATGGATGGTCCGCTGAGTTCTATATTCCTTGGTCACAAATGGCAATGCCAAAAAAAACAGGGGATCGTATTGTAAAATTATTTACATTTCGAGAAGTTGCTCACTTGGAAGAAGAATGGTCATGGCCACCCATACCAGAATCAAAACCACAATTCATTAGTTTATTCCAACCAACTAGAATGAATAACGTAAATCTAAAACAACAATGGAGCGTGTTCCCATACACTTCGGGAACCTATGATCAAATAGAGGGTAAAACTGATTTACAAGGTGGGGTTGATCTTTTCTGGCGGCCTTCAACAAATGCACAAATCACTGCCACCATAAATCCCGATTTTGGCGCTGTAGAATCGGATAATGTTGTTGTTAATTTATCAGCAAATGAAACATTTTTTCCTGAGAAAAGATTATTTTTTCAAGAGGGTAATGAAGTTTTCATAGCAACGCCTAGAGCAAGTGAATACTCGTGGGGTGGCAGAAGGGTTTCAGTTATAAATACAAGGCGCATTGGAAGCAGACCAACATTACCCGATATTCCTGAAGGTGCTAATTTTTCTGAAAAGGTTAAAAAAACTACTAAAGCTGATTTACTTGGTGCTCTTAAAGCTACGGGTCAATTCAATAAGTTTCGCTACGGTATCCTAGCGGCATCAGAAGATAATACAAAATTTTTAGCTGATAATAATCAATTCTATAATCAAGTTGGCAGAGATTTTGGAGCGATAAGATTACTCTATGAAAATACCGAACAAGGCGATACAAAAGCTTTTGGCTTACTCTCAACTATTGTTACTCAGCCGGAACAGGACTCTGTAGTTACTGCGGGTGACTTCCATTACCTGACAGCTTCAGGTAATTGGAAAACTGATGGTCAATTTATCAGCTCCAAAACTCAAGAAGATGGAAATGGAATGGGTGGCTTTATTGATGTTCTCTATACTCCAAAACAAGGTAGAACAAACGAATTTAAATTTACGGTATTTGACAAACAACTTCAAATTAATGATTTTGGGTTTAATCAACGCAATAATATCCGAGATCTGCAATATAGCTTCACTGCAATTGATTCAAACTTGAAACGTTTTCGGAACTCTAGATTCAATACTTATATAAGATATGCAGAAAATTTTGATGGACATCGCGTCTCAAATGCAATTGGAGGAAGTCTCGATCTTACTTTCAATAATCTGAATAAAATTAAGGGCTCCTTTGCTCATTGGCCAACACGCTTTGAAGATCGAAATAGTTTTGGTAATGGTACTTACAAGATGCCAGCGAGGAGCAGGCTAAGACTTGAGTTCAAAACCAGTGCAGCAGAAAAATTTGCGTATGGTGGCACATTGACCTATCAGGAAGAAGATCTATACGGTGCAAAACGTGAAGGTGAAGTTGAATTTACTTGGTTTCCTAAAAGCAATATTAGTCTGGATATGAAATCGAAATTTGTTCACGGAAGTGGAGGTTGGTTATTGCATCAAGAAGACAAGAGATTTACTACTTTTTATCATCAGAAGTGGGAACAAGAGCTTAAATTTAATTATTTCATAACTGCAAAGCAACAACTTAGTGTTAATCTTCAATGGGTTGGAATTCAGGCTAATGAGGACAATTTTTATGTATTAGACGACAACAGCTTTAATTTAAGATCTATTACTAAGCCCTCAAGTAAATCAGATGATTTCAGTATTTCTGACTTAAATATTCAACTTCGCTATCGCTGGCAAATTGCGCCTCTCTCTGATGTTTATCTTGTAGCTACTAAATCTGGGTCAAACTCCAAAGTACTCACCACTTTTGGTGACCTCTTTGAAGAAACCGTAGATAATCCATTAAGCGACCAAATAATTCTAAAAATACGATATAGGTTTGGTTCTTAATCAAATAAAGATATAATCACGGCCGTGATTAAGGATGAATCCAAAAAACTACTCCCGATTTTTACTGTAATATTATTCTTAATATTGCCATATACTGCACTTACCCAATCCCTAGATGAATCTATTCATTTATCAATTAACGAAAGTGAAGTAATTGAAGTTCAACAACGAAATATAAACACGGCGATCATAATAGATGGAAAGATTGATGAAGCAGTATGGACTAGTATTACTCCTTATGAACGTCTTAAGGTCACTCAGCCAGATACTTTAAAAGATCCTATTTACAAGAGTGTCGTAAAGTTTTTTTATACAGTAGATGGATTCTATTTTTCTATTGACATGGAACAGCCCAAAGATACTTTAGTAAAACGTTTTACTAATCGAGATGACTGGGCAACAAAATCCGACAAAGTATCAATCAGTATAGATACCTCAGGTGAAGCTAAATATGCCTATTGGATGGCACTATCTCTGGGTGACTCAGAGGGTGATGGAACCTTGTTGCCGGAGAAAAGATACAGTATGGACTGGGATGGAGCTTGGAATGGAGCTACATCTGAAACAGATAATGGATGGTCCGCCGAGTTTTATATCCCATGGTCACAAATGGCGATGCCTAAAAAAACAAACGATCGAATTATAAACCTATATACCATTAGAGAAGTCGCGCACCTGGAAGAAGAATGGGCCTGGCCAGCATTACCTGATTCAATACCACAATTTTTAAGCTTATTTCAACCCATGAAATTGAATAATGTTAATTTAAAACAGCAATGGAGCATATTTCCATATGTATCCATGACACAAGATCGAATTGATAATAAATCAAATTATCAAACAGGTGCTGATTTCTTCTGGCGACCATCTACTAATGCTCAAGTGACTGCAACTATTAAACCAGATTTTGGTGCTGTAGAGTCTGATAATGTGGTTGTCAATCTAACGGCAAATGAAACATTCTTTCCTGAGAAAAGATTATTTTTTCAAGAAGGTAGTGAAGTATTTAATGCAACCCCCAGATCAGGAAGAGGTGGTGGCCGAAATCGATTTACTGTAATTAACACTCGACGAATTGGCAGCGCCCCTTCTCTACCAGAATTACCTGATGGTGTGAGCATCTCAACTCGTGATGAAGAGATTACAAAAGCCGACCTAATTGGGGCATTTAAAACTACGGGCCAATTCAATAAGTTCCGTTATGGTGTATTGACAGCTTTTGAAGAAGATACTAATTATCGAGCAAACGATAATAATATCTACAGCCAAACAGGACGTGATTTTGGCGCATTGCGTCTACTTTATGAAGACAATGAAAATGGAAGTACAAAAGGTATTGGTATTCTTTCTACAATAGTAACCAAACCTACAAGTAATTCAATTGTTCATGCGATGGATTATCATTACTTGACGGAATCAGGCGCCATAAAAATTGATGGGCAGTATATTAACTCTGATACAGCAAATTCTGGGTCAGGTAAGGGAGGTTATACTGATATTTCATATACACCTGAAAGAGGTAAAAAACATAACTTGAAACTCTCTATATTTGATAAAAAACTTCAAGTAAATGATTTTGGCTTCAATCAAAGAAATAATATTAGAGATATCCAATACAATAATAATTATATAAATTCAAACTCTTCTCGGTATAAGAATAGAGTCATCAGAAATTGGTTTAGGTATGGAGAAAATTTGTATGGCCAGCAAATCACGGGTGGTTTTGGCTCTGGATTGACAGTTCTATTAAATAATTTACATGAAATTCAGACTGGATTTGCATACTTTCCTGCTCGCTATGAAGACAGGAATAGCTTTGGTAATGGGACATATAAAATAAATCAGCGTAATAGATTTGAATTTCAATATTCAACAAATAAATCCAAAAAAATTACTTTCGAAGGGAAAATCTCATATCAAGATGAAAATCTCTATGGGGAAAAAATAACTTCTGAATTAGAATTATTATGGTACTTAAAAAGTAACTTAAGTCTTAAAGCAGAAATACAGTATGTGGATGCAAATGGTTGGCTTCTCCATCAAGAAGGCAAGGATTTCACGACATTCAACGCACAAAAATGGCAACCTGAATTTAAAGTTAATTATTTTATTAATGCCAAACAACAACTTAGTTTAAATTTTCAATGGGTTGGTATTCAAGCTATTGAAGAAAAATTCTATTTACTCAACAGTGACAGTCTGAATTTAGATGAAGTATTTAAACCAGATGACATTAACGATTCAGACAACTTCAGTATCTCGCAACTGAACATTCAATTACGTTATCGTTGGCAAATAGCGCCACTTTCAGACTTTTATATTGTTGCTACAAAAACGGGTTCAAGTAGATCTATGTTAACTTCATTTAATGAATTATATGAAGATATCATGGATAATCCGATGAGCGACCAAATTATAATGAAACTTCGCTATCGATTCGGCTCTTAAGCATCCCAATTTATCTGAATCATTATTTCATTACGCCTCAAAAACCAAGGAACAAAAGGTGCGTTATATCTTGCGAATATGGGTAATCCAATAGTTTCAATATTTTCAGAAATAAGACTTTCAATTAATGCTTTCTTGGATTTTTGATAATTTTTTTCACTCCAACGTCCAGAGAATTTTTTAACCGCCATAAATTTTGGCGCAACTTTTATCAAGCGAATTCTTTCATCATCAGGAATTGGAAGTGAATCCAAGGTATATTTTTTCTCCATAACAAATCGGTAAATATGCTCATCATAATTATTATCAACTGACATGACTGGAGCTGTCATTTTCATTTTTTCTGAAGCAGATATAACTTGAGACTCAACAGGGGCTGTCATTTTCATTTTCTCAGAAGTTTGGTTGGAACCAAAAATATATCCGGCTAAGATTCTAAATGCTTGATTTCCTGAGGAGTTAAAACTCCCCTTGAGTGTGACTTCAGCAACTAAATATTCACTGTAAT
>Ga0055584_100003192_pt1 | contig 16211 bp, 11 predicted proteins | sample OSDHelmetaG_FD_58716 | JGI IMG/M metagenome (GOLD analysis project Ga0055584, IMG submission 58716) | Pelagic marine sediment microbial communities from the LTER site Helgoland, North Sea, for post-phytoplankton bloom and carbon turnover... | ecosystem: Environmental > Aquatic > Marine >... | reverse complement strand
ATCTTTAGCAGTAATACCCTTGTTCTCTGCCAACTTCTTCCAACGATGTAAATTAAGCACTGTCAACGCTACCAGATAGGGTCGGGCTTCACCAACTATCATAACCTGATCAAACAAAGGATTCGATGCTATCGCTAACTCCATGTCGACAGGTGAGACTTTCTCTCCATTTGCTAATACGATAATGTCTTTAATGCGACCGGTAATATAGATAAAACCATCTTCAATACGCGCCTTATCACCAGTTGCTAACCAGCCTTCTTTGTCTATTACTTCATCTGTTGCTTCTTTGTTCTTCCAATAGCCCAGCATAATGTTGTCGCCTCGTGCGAATAATTCATCATTCTCACCAATGCGAACCTCAACACCCGGTATTGGTTTACCGATACTGCCAGGAATATTTTCTTCCAGTCTGTTCGTGCTAATTATCGGACTGGACTCAGTCAAACCATATCCCTGAAATATAGGCACGCCTAAGCCCACAAATACTTTTGAAATCTCCGGTGATAGTGCAGCACCACCGCTAACAGCAATAAGCAAATTACCACCTAGTCTTTGCGTGATCCTGTCAGCAACAAGTTTTTTTAGTATTGGCCATAAAAAAAGTAATAAAGGTCGTTTTGCTCTGCCTTGTAAATACTCAAAGCGTTGCCAACCAAGATCAACAGCAAGATGAAACAACTTCCTTACCCACCCAGGTCGAGTAGACAGGTTTTCTTTTATTCTTGCGTACACCCTTTCATATATTCGCGGTACCGAGATCAAGCCATGCGGTTTAATTACCTGTAAATCTTTTGCCAGCTCAGGTATTCCGCGAGCATGTGCCACGGTCGCACCTCCCATCATCGGTAAATAATAACCAACAGTTCGTTCAAGCGTGTGAGACAAGGGAAGAAACGAAAGGTAAACATGTTTGGGCTGAACATTAAATGCCTGTAATGCACTAAAACAATTACTAAGAATATTTCGATGACTAAGCATTACACCTTTGGGACGACCGGTTGTGCCTGAGGTATAGACAATCGTTGCCAAATCATCCCCCCGCATTTTTACTGTTTGTACCTCCTCATACTCAATCGGCAACCATGCCCCCATATTGAGCAATCGTTTATCTCCCAATTTCTGACATTCTGCAATGGTAATTATGCGTTTAAGTTGAGAGCAGCCTTCTAGGCCTTCATGAATATCACGCCATTGTTCATCACCACCAATGACAAGCAATTTCACCTCCGCATTCTCAAGGATGTAAACAACGTTATCAGCTCGATCTTCTGTGTAAATAGGTACGACAACAAGTCCAAGAGATAATGCAGCTTGATCGAAAATGACCCAGTAACGCGAGTTGCGCGCCATAATGGCAACTTTATCACCGGGCTTTAAATTTTCTTTTGCCAGAGCCGCGCGACAGCGTCCTACATCTTTGGCGACCGCACTCCAGGAGCTGTCGGACCAGACCCCATTTATTGCGTCAAAAAAACGATAAGCACAATTTTCAGGTGTTCGTTTTACTCTTTCCTGAAAAAGTTCTGTTAATGTTGCGGCTGCATCCGGGCCGATAATATGATCTGCTACCTGCATTTTTACCCAACTAGTTTTTGCCATCCTTTATGAGCACTAAAACGTTCGCCGTATTTAGCTTCCAGCTTAGTCAAAATCTCAACAACATCATCTGTGCCTTGATTTAAAGCATAATGTATAGGTCCGCCACGAAATGGTGCGAAGCCGGTACCAAATACCATACCAGCATCAAGCAAGTCTTTGTCCTCTACAATCCCTTCATCCAGGCAAGCAACACACTCATTCAATATTCTCATGACCATACGTTCTTCAATGTCAGGCAAAGAGGATAGAGTCATATTCGTATCCTTTTTTGCTTTGTCTTTTTCGTATTGATAAAAGCCATGACCTGATTTTTTGCCCAGATGACCAGCATCGACTAACTGACGTAGTTTATCCGGTATTACTATGTTCAGAGTAGCTGCCATGTTTTCTGATACCGACAAGCAAATATCCAGACCCACTGTGTCTGCTAATTCTACCGGTCCCATTGGCATGCCAAAATTCTTCGCGACCTTGTCTATCTGTTCGGCTGACACGCCTTCTTCCCATAGTGCTACGGCTTCTAATAGATAAGGGGTCAGGATACGATTAACAAGAAAACCGGGGGAGCTGACAACCGGCACTGGAAGACGCGAAATTTGCTGGCAAAATGCGCTCGCTTTACCAAGCCATTGCTTGTCTGTTGCAGATGCATGAATTATTTCTACTAATTGCATTTTTGCAACCGGGTTAAAAAAATGAATGCCAACCAGACGACCCGCATTTTTCAAATGCTGACTTATCTCATCAAGTGGAATGCTAGATGTGTTTGTCGCGAGTATTGCACCTTCTTTTGCTCTTGATTCAAGCTCCTTGAAAAGACCAATCTTAACTTCCGCGTTTTCCACTATAGCCTCGATGATTACATCCGCCTTTTCAACCCCTAGCGCATTATGGTCAGGGATCAATCGATCCATCGCGGCTGTTACTAAACGGGTTTGCTTTAGTTTTCGTTTGAACAATTTGTGTGCACGTTTCATTGCTGGTGCGATAAATTTTGGCTCGCGATCTTGCAGAGTCACAGTTAAGCCCTGTAAGGCGCACCATGCCGCAATATCACCGCCCATGACACCCGCACCAATAACATGTACATGCTTCGCCTGAAAGTCGATTTTCTTGTTCTTTGTTTTTAGTCTGTCCTGAAGCTTAAATAAACGCACCAGATTTCTTGAGGTGTCGGTAATAAATAATTTCGCACCGGACTCAGCTTCTGCATTGAGCATTTTTTGTTCATTGCCACCAAACGACTCCCACAAATCGAGAAGCGCAAAAGGAGCTGGATAATGATCTTGTCTCGCTTTCTTTTCTAACTGACTTCGCATATATTTTGCCAAAGCGGGCCTGACAAAATCATGACTGGCAAGTCTTTGTAACTTTGATGCGCCTCCCATTAGAGGTTTTTGGAGTATTAATCTCCTTGCAGCACGTTGTAATTGTCTCTTTGCGACTACTTTATCTACCAGACCAAGCTTTTTCGCTTTTCGTGCATCAACACTACGACCAGCTAACATCAATGGCATTGCTTGCAGCACCCCTATTTGGCGGATCATACGCATACTGCCACCAAAACCCGGGTGTATTCCCAATAACACTTCAGGTAAGCCGATACGTGTTTTTGCATCATCGAGCGCTACGCGATAACGACATGCCAGCGCAAGCTCAAGACCTCCTCCCAAACAAAAGCCATTTATTAAACTTAAGGTTGGGCAGGGTAAAGCTTCGAGACGATTGAATAACTCATGAACCTGCTTCATGTAACCACATGCTTCTTCACTATTTTGAATTCTAATAAAATCGTCGATATTGGCACCGGCAATAAAACCGTTTTCCTTTTTTGAAGCAATAATCAATCCAGTTGGCAAGGCTCCTTCTGTCTCATCAAGAATATCTCTGAGTTCCTCCATCACTGAAGTAGTCAATATATTTGTAGACCTATCTTCCACATCGAGATGACACCAAAGAATACCGTCTTCATCGGTTTCTAATTGCCAATTGTGTAATTTACTTGTCATTTTGATTTGTCCTCACTATCCCTAACGTTCAATTAACATCGCGCCACCCTGTCCACCGCCAATACAAATAGAAGCGATACCTCTTTTTGCATTGCTCTGAGCGAGTACATGACATAAATGCAGAACAATTCTTGCACCACTGGAGCCCACCGGATGACCAAGTGCTATGGCTCCACCATTCACGTTTAATTTCTCTTGATCGATTTCCCCAAAGGCGGATCGTAAATGTAATGCTTCGCGGCAATATTTCGAGTCTTTCCATGCAGCGATACATCCCAATACCTGCGCTGCAAATGCTTCATTGATTTCCCAGTTATCAATGTCATCAATTTTAAGTTTGTGCCGTTTCATTAAAGGTGTCATAGCATGGACGGGACCCAGCCCCATTTCTTCTGGCTGTAAAGCCGCCCATTCACTGTCAACAATTCTGCCTAATACAGGTAAATTGTGTTTTTTCACGGCTTTTTCACTTGCCAAAATAAGCCAGGCCGCACCATCTGTAATTTGTGAACTATTACCTGCAGTGACCATACCGAACTCACGATCAAATACCGGTTTTAACCTCGCGAGTTTCTCAACTGAACTATCAGGACGTACACCATCATCATGATCATAATAGTTACCTTCTCTGTCATAAATAACCTCAATCTCCGTCAGCTTGTTCTCTGCCTGTGCCGCAGCAAGACGCAGATGACTTTGCACAGCAAAACTATCCATAGCGAGGCGATCAATTCCAAAATGGTAGGCGATCTCTTCTGCTGTCTGCCCCATGTTCAGGCCGACAACCGGGTCAGTCAGTCCTCGTAACAAGGCAATAACCGGCTTTAATAATGTAGGTCGAAATCTGCTTATAGATTGCAACTTCTCAGGTATTGAACGTGCTGCGTAAAACTTACCCAGCCAGGTGGCCATCGCTGTACTAAATAGCAAAGGTCCGTGACTCATTGCATCAACACCGCCGGCAAGCACAAGATCTGAACGTCCTCCAAGAATATTACGCATGGCGCTATCAATAGACTGCATCCCGGAGGCGCAATTGCGCTGTACAGTCCACGCGGGGACCTGATCACCACAGCCGAGACGCAAGGCCGCAACTCTTCCGATATTTGCTTCATCAGGTGAAGGCATGGTACTACCGAGTATGACTTCATCAAGCTCTGTCGCTTCAAAATTCTGTCGAGCCAGTAAACCTCGACCTGCTAGTACTGCTAGATCTGCTGCATGAAATGGTCCTGGAATTCCCCGAGCACGAATGTAAGGTGTTCGACTTCCATCCACGATAAAAACGGACTTTCCCTTTATTTGTTTTTTCTGTTCAACCATAATCTCTACCTATTATAAATGGATAGATAAGCACTCTATCCTGCATATAAGCATAATAGCCGGAATGGGCGAATCTATCCTCTTAACTTTCCCGAAGAGGTCGTAATAAGGGCTAATATGCGCTGTTTCCTACCTAAAACCAGATAAAGGTTTCATCAATATTTAGTAACACGTAGAATTAGCTCAACCCCAAATTGATGTATAACGCTCGGATGACATCGCTACATATAAGAATAAATATAAGCGAACGCCTGTTACTGGTATTAAGTGGGATTATTCTCATTGTCAGTTCAACTTCCTGCTCTCTCGACTGGGAAACAAACGTAGAATCCGGTAACCGCGATGGGGTTTTGCATTACGGCAACGGTGACGAACCCCAGGAAATTGACCCACATCTGACAACTGGAATTCCCGAATTTAGCATTCAATTGGCCTTGTTCGAAGGCGTCGTCAGCAAGCACCCATCTGATCTTAGTATTCAGCCCGGCGTTGCAGAGAGCTGGGAAATCTCTGAAGACCAATTAACTTATACCTTTCACTTTCGTGATAACGCGCTTTGGTCAAATGGCGACCCCGTCACAGCTCACGATTTTGTTTACTCATGGGAACGCGCCCTGAGGCCGGAATTGGGTAGTCTCTATTCCTATATGTTTACCTATATAAGAAATGCCGATAAATTCTTTAAAGGTGAGATTGATGATTTCAATGAGGTAGGTATAAAAGCGCTGGACGCCCGCATATTACAGGTACAGTTAAAATCTGCGACTCCCTTCTTTCTACAATTACTCGATCATCACAGTTACTACCCTGTTCACCCTGCCACTATCGAAAAATTCGGAGGAATGATAAAACGCGGTAGTCAATGGTCCAGGCCTGGCAATTTTGTTGGTAATGGTTCTTTTGTCTTGAAGGAATGGAAACTGAATCGAATTTTGACGGTTGAAAAAAGCCCGACATACTGGGATAGGGACACGGTAAAACTTAATGAAATTCGTTTTTATCCTATTTCCAACAGGTCTACTGAAGAGCGTATGTTTCGTGCTGGTCAATTGCACCTTACTAATCGCGTTCCAAATGAGAAAATTGCCTGGTATCGGAAAAACGATCCTGAATCACTTAATATTACCGCCTATTTGGGCACCTATTTTTACCGCTTCAATTCTAAAGTAGTACCACTTGGTGATGCGCGTGTACGTAAGGCGCTTTCCATGTCGATAAATCGTCCACAAATCGTTGAACATGTCACTAAAGGTGGACAGCTACCTGCTTACACCTTTACGCCTCCCAATACAGACGGATTCACCTCTGAAGCACACGTGAAATATGATATTGAAGGCGCTCGAAAACTTCTCGCGGAAGCAGGCTTTCCAGATGGAAAAGGCTTTCCTAAGCTGGAAATTATTTACAATACAGATGAATCACACCGCATGGTCGCGATTGCAATCCAGCAAATGTGGAAAAAAGCGCTGAATATCGATGTATCTCTTGCCAATCAGGATTGGCAGGTTTATCTGGAAAATGAGAGTCAGGGAAATTATCAAATATCTCGTGCTGCATGGATTGGCGATTATCTTGACGCAAATAATTTCCTCGATATGTGGTTGAGTAATGGCGGGAATAACCGAACCGGCTGGTCAAATCAGGAATATGATGCAAATATTGCAGCTGCAGCAAAAACGCCTGACAAGCAGGAACGCTTTAGGCTTTTTCAAAAAAACGAGCAAATACTGATTGATGAATCACCAGTCATGCCTATCTATACGTACACAAGAGTATTTCTGATTTCTCCGAGTCTGAAAGGCTGGGATGAAAATATATTGGATCAACACCCTTATAAACATGCTTATCTGCAAAGTGATGAGCAATGATTAAGTTTATTGCCTTACGACTATTACAAGCGATCCCGGTATTGTTAATCGTTATCACGATTACTTTTGCCTTAATCCATGCTGCACCTGGCGGCCCCTTTTCTGCCGAACGTGCAGTACCACCGGAGGTCCTTGAAGCACTGAATGCACAATATAATCTTGATGATCCCATCCATGTACAGTTTTTTATCTATCTGAAGAATGTTGCACAAGGTGATTTCGGCCCGTCTTTTAAATACACCGGTCGCAGTGTTATTGAAATAATTGCTGCAGGCATGCCGGTCACATTTGAACTTGGTCTTTATGCCATACTCATCGCTCTTATATTGGGTATCAGTGCGGGTATACTTGCCTCGCTCAAGCCTAATAGTCTGCAGGATTACATTCCCATGTCACTTGCCATGACTGGCATCTGCTTGCCTACATTTGTATTAGGTCCGCTGATGGTATTAGTTTTTGCGATATGGCTAGAGTGGCTACCGGTATCTGGTTGGGGCTATATTCCCGGTGATAAAATTTTGCCTTCCCTGACACTAGGCTTTGCCTATGCAGCTTATATTGCCAGATTGAGTCGCGGTGGCATGTTAGAAATTCTTTCGCAGGATTTTATTCGCACTGCTCGTGCTAAAGGCCTGAGTACTGCAGCTATTGTTTTTCGTCATGCTTTGCGGGGTGGAATGCAACCAGTGGTTTCGTTTATGGGTCCCGCACTTGCTGGTCTGTTGAGTGGTTCATTTGTAGTTGAAACAATATTTCAAATTCCAGGGATGGGGCGCTACTTTGTACAGGCAGCCTTTAATCGTGATTACACTTTAATCCTTGGTACGACGATCTTTTTCGCCACACTTATCATTATTTTCAACTTACTCGCAGACATCGTCACGATTTGGCTGAACCCACGTTTACGTGACAGTTCAAATTCCAATAACTGATTATGACTCAGTCTTCCGAAACTAGCGCAGCGCAAAACCTAATCGATCTGGATAGCATCGAGTCAGGAACTTCTCTCTGGGAAGATGCCTGGAATCGATTACAGCAAAACAAACTGGCTATGTTTGGTCTGTATGTTGTTTCTTTTATGATAATCATTGCTTTGATAACACCCTGGATCGCACCCTACTCATACTTTGAGCAGGATCTCGATATGGGTGCAACCCCTCCTTCACCTGCACATTGGTTAGGTACAGATACTCTCGGGCGCGACCTGTTAACAAGAGTCATGTACGGCAGTCGTGTTTCCTTAATGGTTGGATTTCTCGCTACTGCAGTAGCGCTGACTATCGGTGTACTATGGGGTACGGTGTCGGGCTATTTCGGTGGTCGCGTTGATGCCTTTATGATGCGCACTGTTGATATACTCTATGCCTTGCCATTTACGATTTTTATTATTCTATTAATGGTCGTCTTCGGTCGAAATATATTGTTACTGTTCATGGCCATCGGAGCCGTAGAGTGGCTAACCATGGCTAGAATAGTCAGAGGCCAGGTTTTAAGTATTCGTCAGCAGGAATACATTGATGCGGCGATAACGATGGGTCTACCTAAACGGCAAATAATGCTGAGGCATGTTATTCCAAATACACTTGGTACTATTATCATTTATGTCACTTTGACTATCCCAAACGTTATTTTGCTTGAATCATTCTTGAGTTTTCTTGGTCTTGGCGTACAACCACCGCAAAGTTCCTGGGGCTTGCTTATTTCATATGGTGTAGAAACCATGGAGGAATACCCCTGGTTATTGATATTCCCTGCGGTCGTACTTTCAGTCACACTTTTTTCTCTAAATTTTCTCGGCGATGGCCTACGTGACGCCCTTGATCCAAAAGCATCCAGGGACTAGAGAGCAAGATATGTCATTACTTACAGTAAAAGATTTACATATTCACTTTCATACTCGAAATGGTATCGTTAAGGCTGTCAATGGCGTCGAGTATGAACTTGAAAAAGGCGAAACACTTGGCATTGTTGGCGAGTCAGGTTCCGGCAAAACAGTTTGCTGTTACAGCCTCTTAGGTTTGCTACCTACGCCACCGGCACGTATCGAATCAGGTTCAGCTATGTTTGAAGGCAAAGACCTGCTACACATGTCGGAAGCTGAATTACGCAAAATTCGTGGTAATCGAATTGCCATGATTTTTCAGGATCCAATGACATCGCTAAATCCCTTTATGAAGCTTGGCGAACAACTTATTGAACCCTTAACCACGCACAATAATATTTCCAAACAGGAAGCAAGGACGCGAGCTATCGCGGCGATGCAGGAAGTCGGTATCCCTGAACCGGAAAGACGTATAGATAGTTACCCACATGAATTCTCCGGTGGGATGCGCCAACGCGTCATGATTGCCATGGCGCTTGTAACTGAACCAGACATTCTGATAGCAGATGAACCCACCACAGCACTGGATGTTACCATTCAGGCGCAAATTCTGGATTTAATCAAAAAGCTTCAACGTGAACGTAGCATCTCGGTAATCTTTATAAGTCATGATCTTGGTGTTATAGCCGGTTGTGCTGATAAAATAATCGTCATGCATGAAGGCAATATTGTAGAGAGCGGAACTACCGATGAGATTTATTACCAAACGAAACACGACTACACGAAAAAATTATTAAATGCGATTCCTTCCAGCGCAAAGCCGGAGGCAGCGGTTTTTCATGCTGAAAAAGGAGCCAGACCGATTTTTGAAATCGATGGCCTACTTACGCATTTTCCTATTAATGATGGCGGTGTGTTTAGCGGTAAAACTGACGAATGTTGCAAGGCAGTGGATGATGTCTCCCTGCAATTACTTGAAGGCGAAACGCTGGGGTTGGTAGGAGAATCTGGATGTGGAAAATCAACTTTGGCCAAATCGATCATGCGACTGGTTGATATCACTGCCGGTAGCATTACTCTGAATGGCAAAGAGCTTTCTCAACTCGAAGGATCGGAATTAAAAACCGCGCGCGCAGAATTTCAAATGGTATTTCAGGATCCCTACGCATCACTCAATCCGCGTATGACCGTGTATGACCTGTTAGCTGAAGCCATATATACACAGAAAAATTGCAGCAAAGATGAGCTTTTGCAACAAGTAGTCAGCTTAATGGATGACGTCGGCTTACCCGCCAAAGCGATTCGTAAATACCCACATGAATTTTCCGGTGGTCAGCGACAACGTATAGCGATAGCCCGGGCTCTTGCTTTGAAACCTCGTTTACTTATTGCAGATGAACCGGTATCGGCTCTGGATGTCACTATTCAGGCGCAAATACTCGATTTATTATTAAATTTGGTAAAAAAATATCAAATAACAATGATTTTTATATCTCACGACTTATCCGTGGTTCGTTATTTAACCGATCGAACGGCAGTTATGTATGGCGGTAAAATTGTGGAATACGGTGTTACCGAGGAAGTGTTTAATAATCCACAACACCTGTATACAAAATCATTACTCTCTGCCATCCCGATCGCAGATCCAAATAAAGAACGCTCTCGTCAACGCGTTATTTTTGACGCAGAATTAGCGTCTTAACAATCTACTATTACTGAGAATCAATACGTATTCACGCGAGCGATCATGGCCACAGATTTTTCCGAACTACTACAGACGGGTTTAGAGCATCATCAGTCGGGGCGATTACAGGAAGCAGAGAAAATATACCTGACAATTCTCAATGAGCAACCGCAACACCCTGATGCTCTGCATTTAATGGGTGTGATGGCTCATCAGATCGGCAAAAGTGATACTGCCGTCGACTTGATAGAGAGAGCTATTAAAGCCAACCCTTACGAGGCTGATTTTTACAATAATTGCGGAGAAGCTTATCGAGCTCTAAAAAAATACGAGCTCGCCATAGCTCGTTATGAACAAGCCCTTGTTATTACACCTGAATTCGCCGGTGCGCATAATAATCTGGGCAATACCCATAAAGAAATGAATCAACTGAATGAGGCCGTCAATAGATACGAGAAGGCCATCGCGCTCGCGCCTGATTTCCCGATTCCCTATAACAACCTTGGGGTTGTACTCAAAGAGTTAGGTAGATATGAAGAAGCTATCAATTACCTTCAACAAGCTCTGACAATATTCCCCGACTATGCTGAGGCTTTTAACAATCTTGGTAATGTCCTTCTTGCTTCAGGCGAGGCAGAGAAGGCAATGGAAAATTATGAGAAAGCACTAGATCTTATACCTAATTATGCCGAGGCACACAGCAACATGGGTAATGCCCTGCGCGAATTAGGTCAACAGGAAGATGCCATTAAGAGCTATGAAAAATCACTTTCTATAAGACCAGATTTCGCCATGGCCCATTACAATATGGGCATTGTGGTCGATGAGCTGGGCCACCCTGAAGATGCAATCAATCATTATAAACAGGCCATAAAACTGGAGCCCGAATATACAGAAGCTTATAACAATCTGGGGTTTTCTTTACAGGAGATAGGTCGACGCGAGGAAGCCGTAGAAAATTATGAAAAAGCGCTTTCTATCAAGCCAGATTACGCCGCAGCACATCTACACTTGTCGATGATTGTGCCTCAGCAAGAACGCATTGCCACAATAGAACAGTTGCTAAGCCAGCCTTCAATAGCTGATGTCGATGCAGCGCTCTATCATTTCGCGTTGGGGAATATTTATAATAGTAGCGAATTGTATGATTCTGCATTTACTCATTTCAATCGAGCAAACGACTTAAAACGAAAAGCCATAAATTATGAAGCTAAAGTTTATTCAGACTATGTTGATAATTTATGTAAGACCTATACAAGTAATTACCTAGAAAAAATAAAGCAGTTTAATGCTAATTCGAATGTTCCTGTTTTTATTATCGGTATGCCTAGATCAGGCACAACACTTGTCGAACAGATTCTTTCTAGTCACTCCGAAGTATACGGCGCGGGGGAGCTCTCTACCTTACGGCGTATTGAAAAATCATTAGCTGAGCAACTGGGAGGAACCAAGGCCTACCCCACTTCCATGTTGTCTTGTGACAAGGAAATCGCAAAACAATATGCTGAAGAATATTTACGCGAAATTCGCGGGCATTCTGATTCTGCAAGGCGTATTACAGACAAAAACCCGGGAAATTTTCATCGTATTGGACTCATTAAAACGCTTTTCCCAAACGCCAGGATAATTCATTGTCAACGAAATGCTCTTGATACCTGTACTTCGATATATTTTAATCATTTTGTCGAAGGAAATGAATATTCCTTTAGACTTGAAGAATTAGGGCAGTACTATCTCGACTACGAAAAGCTAATGAAACACTGGTCCGGTTTATTTGCTGAGGATATTTTGACTGTCCAATATGAAGAATTGGTTAAAAATCAGGAAAAAACCAGCCGCACCTTAATGCAACATATTGGAGTAGAGTGGGAAGATGCCTGCATTGATTTTCATCTCAACACACGTACGGTGAGAACAGCTAGCAGCGTACAAGTACGTCAGCCTTTGTACGAAAAGTCAATTAACAGGTGGAAACACTACGAATCACAGCTTGCACCACTTACTCGAATTCTTGGTGACAGGGACGCTCACTAGAATCAATCGATTTATCTTCTTTAAGCTGCAAATATCACCTTGTACGTTTACTAAGTGTCATGCCAAAATAGTCGTTCTTCACACATTTAATTGATAAGAGGTAAGTTTATGAGTTTTCTCGAAGGGAAACGGGCTTTGATTGTTGGTGTTGCTAGCCAACGCTCGATTGCTTATGGCATTGCACAAGCGATGCGGCGCGAAGGTGCTGACCTTGCCTTTACTTATCAAAATGAAAAATTACGCGGACGTGTCGAAAAATTCGCCACTGAACTCGATTCCGAAATTACTGTCCCCTGCGACGTTTCCAGTGATAGTGAGATACAAAAAGTCTTCGAACACCTTGATGACTACTGGGACCATTTCGACATTTTGATTCATTCGGTCGCTTATGCACCAAAAGAACAATTAGAAGGCACCTATCTTGAAAGTGTTACGCGAGAAGGTTTTCTAATGGCACACGAAATTAGCTCCTACAGCTTTACCGCGCTTGCTGACGCTGCCCGCCCAATGATGGAAGGTCGTCAAGGTGCAATGCTTACTTTGTCTTATATTGGTGCAGTACGAGCAATGCCAAATTACAATGTGATGGGAGTAGCGAAAGCCAGTCTAGAGGCAAACGTTCGCTATATGGCGTCGAGTTTAGGCCCGGAAGGTATTCGTGTAAATGCAATTTCTGCCGGACCAATTCGAACATTGGCGGCATCAGGTATTAAAGGTTTAAGAGGCTTTTTATCACATGTAGAAGAAGTTTCACCTCTTCGGCGAAATGTCACTATTGATGAAGTAGGAAATACAGCAGCATTTCTATGTTCGGATTTGGCTTCCGCAATAACAGGTGAAATCACCTATGTGGATTGTGGCTACAATTCTGTCGGTGCCACCTAATTTCCAGTAGAGGAATGCAAAAACTAGCTTGCGGTAACGGCTTCGTCTGTCACATCGGTTAACAGATCAGCCTGAGGGTCGTTATAAACTTTTCTATCCAGATCGCCTTCATGATTGGCTACGATCAGCGATACCGTTGCATCTCCAGTCACGTTCACCGCCGTCCTCAACATATCCAATAAACGATCAACGCCTATAATCAGGGCTATGCCTTCAACTGGTAGTCCCACTTGTTGGAGCACCATAGCCAAAGTGATTAAACCCACTCCCGGTACAGCCGCTGTCCCGACTGATGCCAAAGTCGCCGTTAATACCACAGTTATTAGTTCTGCGGGGCCCAGTGGAATGTTATAAACCTGAGCAATAAATACAGTCGCTACGCCCTGCATTATCGCGGTCCCATCCATATTAATTGTCGCCCCCAGCGGAACGGTAAATGACGCCACCGAAGTATTTACGCCAAGGCGTTTTTCCACCGCCCTGAGAGTAATGGGTAAAGTCGCACCAGAGGAAGCTGTGCTGAAGGCAAACGCCCAGACATGACGCATTTTCATGTATAACAGACGTGGATTTAAGCCTGTTAAAAATTTTAGTAACAGAGCATACACACCGAGAGCATGCAGAAACAATACAAATACCACAGTAAGAAAATATTTGGCTAAATCGAGGATAGCACCAATGCCCAATTGCGAAAATAATTTGGCCAGTAAACAGAAAACACCGTATGGAGCCAGGAGCATCAGAACTTCAACCATTTTCATTATGACATGTTCAAAATCACGAAAAATCGCAGTTACACGCTTACCTGCATCTCCTGAAAGTGTAATCGCATAACCAAGCAACAAGGCAAACACAATAATTTGTAACATTTTTCCTTCAGCCATAGCACGAACAGGATTTGAAGGGAAAATATCTACAAATACCTGTTTTAAAGGCGGCGCCTGCGTCGCACTGTAAGTAGTCGTACTCACTAAATCAGCCCCAACGCCCGGTTGAATCAACAATGCTGCCAGAATTGCAGCGCTAATGGCCAGAGCGGTAGTTAGCAGATAAAGCAGAAGTGTCTTGCTTGCAATTGCGCCCATTCTTGCATTATTACCGAGAGCGGTAACGCCACAAATAAGCGATACGAATACTAAGGGGATGACCAAAAGTTTTAGTGATGCAACGAAGATAAGCCCGATACCATCCAATATATCTTCAACGAGTATGTCGACTGCTTTAAACAGCACCCCTTCTCCCAACCACCCCATACTGATTAGAAAATTTAATGAGGAACCAAGGACTATGCCCAAAAACATTGCCAGTAATATGCGAGAAGTAAGAGTCATAAGTCTTGCTTTGTCTAATTATTCTATTGTTCTTGAATATTCGCAAAACTACCCTGAACTCGCGAATACAGCTTGTTTAATTAACTAAACTAATTTGTTGTTAGTCCAAAATGTCACTATTTTTCGTTGAAGCACCATTATTGACACTATATCAGCAATAGAACAAGTCTCTCCACCTTTTCGATAACACCCTATCTTATTGTTTTTTATGGCTATTTAATTTAATCAAAAAAATTCTTCTCTACATGCATCCAAATTCAATTTTCCAGACATCTAACTAAACAATACACATTTATTTAGAGAGGAAAATACTGATGAAAACTTTACCATCCCTGCTGATATCCCTTGTACTATCATTAACATTGGCGGGTCAGGCTCTGGCCCTGCAAAGTACTACCCCGCTTAAAGGCATAAACAAAATGTTGCAAACAAAAATTGATAAACAGTTAATTTATTTTCTTGAGGATGAAAGTAAATTTTATAAGAAAGTTGATTTTATCCAATTGCAGAAACTGGATGAGTCAGAAGAAAGAAAGTCGGATATTTCTTCGGAGCCCGATTGCCTATGTCATCTTTATGCGCGCATTATGTAGTAAGCGGAAACAGCTAAGAAATAAGAAAACCACAGATTGGAGAAAATAATGAAAACTTTTATATACAGCCTCTTGCTTTTGAATCTTTTTATCGCTCCTGCCTGGGCGGACTCTCATGAAAAAGATTTAAACCCAGATGAACCTGGTATCCAGATTCAGATCGATATGGATGAAGATTCTGAATCAGCTAGAGATCCCGATAAAGAGCTTGAGAACAAAATAAAAGGGAAAGTATTCTCAATAATTTCGGATATTATCGACGCGGCAAACGATGATATCAGTGAAGAAGAAAAAGTTGAAATAAAAAGTGAAATCAAGGAAGCGATACAGGAAATTAAGGATGCCAGTAATGAGGGAAATGATCACAACATTATAATTGGTTCAGATGATGACAGTATTTTCGATGACGAATTAACGCTTTTAGAAGCACTCATTCCCCTAACTGCAATAGTTGTTGTATTTGGTACTCCAATAATGATTGTAGGTGCAGTTCTATTTGCCAGCTATCGTAAGAAAAGACTGATGCACGACACAATAAATCAGTATGTAAGTAGTGGAAAAGATATTCCTGAAGAAGTATTGCAGGGTCTACAAAAACAAGTCACACCCAAAAGTAATCTCCACAAAGGTGTAGTCATGGGTGGGATTGGACTTGGTATCTTCCTTTGCTTCACTATCATTGGATCAATGGAGGCTGCTGCATTTGGTTTAATTCCTTTATTTGTCGGTCTAGCTCAATTGTTAATTTGGAAACTGGAAAATAAATAGCATATAAGCCTGGTAAACAGTTGTGGACCTAGATGACCAGTCCCTGATTGAAAGGGTACTTGATAGTCGTGATGAGCATGCTTTTGCAGAATTAGTAAAACGTTATCAGTCACAACTACGATACTCTTTACGGCAGCTATGCGGGTGGGACGAAGCGCTTGCAGATGATCTGGCTCAGGAAACTTTTATCAAAGTTTATAAGAGCTTACATCAATATAAAGGCAATTCTAAATTTTATACCTGGATGTATCGAATCGCCTACAATTGCTTTGCAGCACACTGCCGCAGCCGT
>Ga0055584_100003191_pt1 | contig 16213 bp, 17 predicted proteins | sample OSDHelmetaG_FD_58716 | JGI IMG/M metagenome (GOLD analysis project Ga0055584, IMG submission 58716) | Pelagic marine sediment microbial communities from the LTER site Helgoland, North Sea, for post-phytoplankton bloom and carbon turnover... | ecosystem: Environmental > Aquatic > Marine >... | reverse complement strand
CTTTCTTGCCGAGTGCACTAACCCTTACAGCGTCAAGCGAGATCGAATCCGATGCGTTAGCAACTTCGGCTAGAAGCTCTTCTCTTAGCTGTTCAAGTTGGTCCATGTCTCTGTCTCGTTTCGAACTGGTGTAGGTCCATAGCGATAGGGGGCCGACCCTCTGGTGGCCCCCTCAGAGACAATCCTCTTGTGGGGTAACAGGCGCTCTATACGAGCGCCTGCAGCCTTATCCGAGCGCCGATTGAGCCTGCTTAACCAGGCTCGCAAAAGTCTCGGGCTCACGAAGGGCGATGTCGGCCAGAACCTTGCGGTCAAGTTCGACACCAGACTTCTTTAGCCCGTTCATAAATCGGGAGTACGTCATGCCGTGCTCTCTTACACCAGCATTGATACGCTGGATCCACAGAGCCCGAAAATTACGCTTCTTTGCCCGACGGTCGCGATAGGCATATTGCAGCCCCTTCTCGACCTTCTGCTTGGCAATACGGAAGTTCTTCGAATTACGTCCTCGGTAGCCCTTGGCCGCCGTAAGAACTTTTTTATGACGGGCGTGAGTGGTCACACCCCGTTTTACACGTGACATGGCTGATCTCCGTTACGACGATGTGCCGTAGGGCAGAAACTTCTTAACAATCTTGGCATCGGAAGCCGCCAAGAGAAAAGAACCTCTAGCCTTACGTTTCATTTTCTGAGATTTGGATCCCAAGCAGTGACTCTTATAGGCAAAGTTGCCTTTAAGTTTGCCAGATCCAGTCGTACGGAAGCGCCGTTTTGTGGAGCTTTTGGTCTTCATTTTGGGCATTTTTGGTCCCTCGAATTAGAGTTCTTATGATGACGGATGGGCATGCCCAGGCACTCGAAATGCCTCTTGCCGGACCGTCCTTAACCTTAAAGAAAGGCATCCGCCCAGCCTATGACTGAGCGGAAGTTGGCGCTTATACAGGTAGAAATCTGCGTTTGCAAGCCATGGGCGATGCAAAGACGCCCTAAAAACTCAGGCTGTGCCTAGCGTGGTGAGATCACCATAACCATTTGGCGACCTTCCATTTTGGGCTCCAGCTCAACCTTGGCAATTGCATCCGTATCGACCTTCACGCGCTTCAAAACGTCAAACCCGAGTTCCTGGTGCGCCATTTCCCTGCCGCGGAATCGTAAAGTCACCTTCACCTTGTCACCATCATCGAGAAAACGGCGCATATTGCGCATTTTCACGTCATAATCATGCTTATCGATGTTCGGTCGAAGCTTGATCTCCTTAACGTCGATCACTTTCTGCTTCTTTTTGGCCTCGTTCTTCTTCTTTTGGGCTTCGTATTTAAACTTGCCGTAGTCGAGGATTTTGCAGACGGGCGGGTCAGCATTTGGCGAAATTTCGACCAAATCTAAGCCAGCATCATTGGCGTGGCCCATGGCTTCTGCATGCGTAACAACGCCAATATTTTCGCCTTCAGCTCCAATCAACCGTACGTTTGGTACGTCGATCGCATCATTGACGCGCGGTCCACCCTTGGACGGCGGCGTCGTCATCATCGGTCTAGCTATGGATGTATCTCCTGTTTCAATTTTCTGTAAATCGTGGTGATTTGCCTGGAGTTCTGGTCGCTGAGCCTAAAGCGGCCTACTCCAGTCCCCGAAGTCTAAATTATCCACGCGCCCCTCATGAGCCGGGTGCTGCCGCCTCGCTCGCGAGTGTATCGGTTGCCTCTGTAAGGGCAAGGATTTCTTGGGTTTTTCCGCCCAACCGACGCAAAGCCACCGTCTTGGCCTCAGCTTCTTTCAGGCCGACCACAGCAATCACCGGAACTTTTGCTTTGGAATGCTCGCGAACTTTGTAATTGATCTTTTCGTTCCGAATATCCAATTCCGCCCGGATTCCTTTGGCCTTCAAGGTTTCTAGGACCTCAGCCCCATAGGCATCAGCATCCGAAGTAATGGTTGTCACCACAACCTGGATCGGGGCCAACCACAATGGCAACTTGCCTGCATAGTTCTCGATCAATATTCCGATAAAGCGCTCAAGACTGCCCAGAATCGCCCTGTGGAGCATCACCGGACGATGTTTCTCGCCATCCCGGCCGACATAAGACGCATCGAGTCGCTCTGGTAGAACGAAATCCAGCTGAATTGTGCCGCACTGCCAGGTCCGTCCAATCGCATCCTTCAGGTGAAACTCGAGTTTGGGTCCATAAAAAGCCCCTTCGCCCGGCGTAATTTCATAATCCAGATTGGCAGCCTTCACTGCGTCCTCAAGCGCTTCTTCGGCTCGATCCCATGTCGCATCCTCACCGGCCCGAACGTCTGGCCGTGTCGCCAATTTAACTTCCAAGTCCTCAAACCCAAGGTCTTGATAGACGGATTGCAACAAAGCACAAAAAGCCGTCGTTTCTTCAGTGACCTGACTTTCCTCACAGAAAATATGGGCGTCGTCCTGTGTCATCTGACGTACGCGCATCAAACCATGCAACGCACCGTGAGGTTCATTGCGATGACAACAGCCAAACTCCGCCATGCGCAGCGGTAGATCTCGGTAGCTGCGTATACCTTGCTTATAAATCTGCACATGGGCCGGACAGTTCATGGGCTTAATTGCCATCAACTTGGCATCCTTAGACACCACCGGGGCATCATCATCTGTGCTTGGAATCTCATCCGGCACAACAAACATGTTCTCTCGGAATTTTGACCAGTGCCCAGATTGTTCCCAGAATTTTGAATCCAGGAGTTGGGGCGTTTTTACTTCCACGTATCCGGCGCCGGCTAACTTCTTACGGATGTAGCTCTCTAGCTCAAGCCAGACCGTGTAGCCCTTTGGATGCCAGAAGACTGACCCCTGAGCCTCTTCCTGCAAATGAAAAAGGTCCATTTCCCGGCCGAGTTTACGGTGATCTCGCTTTTCTGCCTCTTCCAGCATGAGCAAGTGGGCTTTGAGCTGCTTCTCATTCGCCCAACACGTGCCGTAGATCCGCTGCAGCATTTCATTGCGATGGTCGCCACGCCAATAGGCGCCCGCCAACTTCATCAACTTGAACGCTTTGCCCAACTTACCGGTTGATGGCAGATGGGGCCCACGACACAGATCAAGCCAGTTGCCTTGCTTGTAAATACGGATTTCTTCACCGTCAGGAAAACCCTGGATGATTTCGGTTTTGTATTTTTCTCCGATTTCACTGAAGTGTTCTACGGCATCTTCACGCGCCCACACCTCGCGCACGATTTCCTCGTCGCGATCAACAATCTCGCGCATACGTTTTTCGATGAGCTCGAGATCATCCAGTGTAAAGGGCTGCTCCCTGGCAAAGTCATAGAAAAAACCATTCTCGATAACCGGACCGATTGTCGCCTGCGTACCCGGAAACAACTCCTGCACAGCCTCCGCCATGACATGGGCTGCATCATGACGCAGCAGTTCAAGCGCCTCGTCGTCCTTGGCCGTGACAATCGCCACAGTCGTGTCTTCGGTGATCGTGGTCGCCAGATCCATCATCGTTTCATTGAGACGAATGGCCAGCGCAGCTTTCGCGAGGCCAGGACCGATGTCAGCCGCCAATTCAGCGCCCGTGACAGGCCCTGGAAAGTTTCTGACGCTGCCGTCTGGCAGGGTAATGGCAACCATGATTTTCCCTTTAAATTCTAGGATATATAAAGCGGGCGCAATCTACGGCGATAGGCCGCCAAGTCAAGCGACAGCGCCAATTGCAAGCTGCTGCATCACTTCTGCAGCCGTAATCGCGGCTAAGTCATGTCGCCGCAGAATAGTGACTTCAGGGCCACGATGGCCAGCCAAGGCTGCATCAGAGCCCGGATCGTACAAAACCACGCTTCGGCATCCCGAAGCAGAAATCAGATGCATCAGCCCATTGTCATTGCCAACGGCTGCCACAGCGGCCCAAGCGAGGAAAACAACCTCAACATGAGATGCCTGGCCACATAAAACCACGGCATCAGGCAAGGCCTCATGAATCGCTTCCGTAATCTCATCAGCAGGCTCTTCGCTGACCAGTACCGCTCGTTCACCCCGAGCCGTGACCAGCTCTGCAAATTCCACGCATCTTGCCGGAGTCCATTGCGCTCCACCCGCCCCGCCTCTGTCGACAGCAATCAGAACAAAGGGGTCGCTCAGAGAGACAGGCAAAGAAAATGTTCCAACCGAGCCCGAGACCCAAGCGAGACTAACCGGCGGACGCTCAGCCAATCCTGCCTGAACGAGTTGGTCCATCATCCGATCACCAGCATGCATCGCCAAACGCTGCGGATTGAGGTGGGGCAACGCGCACCCTTTGGCTATTCCGCACCATTTCACCGGAGCGTCCAAGCCGAACCGTTGGCGCCACGTTTGGGTGGACCGATAAATACGGGCCGTCCGGGCACTCGTATCCAAATCGTAAACGACGTCCCACGCACGGTCCCGCACGACGGAGCGCCACCCAGACATAGACCCTGGCTCAGCCTCCACACTGTCGAAGTATGGTGCCGCACAGGAAAAATTCGTCATGCCGCCGTCAGTAAGCAAGACGATGTTCGCACCGCTGTGGTGCATCCGAATTGCCGCGAAAGCACCGAGAGCTTGGACAAACGCCCCGATGCCACCTGTTCGAATGATGAGGACATTCACCTGGCTAGTCCGCTCGTCGGTTGCCTCTTCGGCCACTTAGACCGACCCTGCCGCGTGCTTTGCGAGCACGTCTTCATAAACATCTATAGTCGACGCCGTCATCATATCCCGATCAAAGTTCTCGATGACATGAGACCGCGCCTGCCCTGCAAGGTCTTCTCGTCGCTCTACCGGTACATTCATGGCTTGTTCTAAAGCGCCAGCGAGAGACGGCGCATCACCAGGTGTAAACAGCCACCCGGTTACACCCGGCAAAAGAATTTCGGGAGCGGCGCCATGTGAGGGAGCAACGACTGGCCGGCCCATCGCCTGACCTTCGGCAACAACACGACCAAAAGCTTCTGGTCGAGTAGAGGCTGAAACCACGACATCTGTCATCATGTAAGCCGCAACAATATCGCGACAATCTTCGATGATCTGCACGTGGCCATCGAGACCCGTTGCAGACAGCTTGGCCTCAAGCCTATCCCGATAGGAAGACCCTGCAGAGCCAGGCCCAACCATGAGACATCGCAACCCGTCATGGAGACGGCCCGACCGCGCCAACACCGACAAGGCGTCTATTAAGAGATCTTGCCCCTTCCAACTGGTCAAACGCCCCGGCAGCATGATCACCGGACCATCGTCTGGAAGGCGCCACTCGGTCGCAAGCTTCACCATGCGAGCGGAGGAGACAGTTTCCGGGTCGAATGTTGTTAAATCCACGCCTCGCGGAATGATCCGCATGCGATCTTCAGCGACGCCGTATTCGGTCATAAGGTGGTTCGCTATAAAATTGGAAATAGCGATGACCACCTCACCGTGGGTCATGACCCGGTTGTATATTTTCTTTACGCCCGCCGGGCCTAACCCGTACACGCCATGAAATGTTGTCACAAATGGGGTGCCTGCCTGCTTCGCAGCCCAATAGGCACTCCAAGCCGGCGCGCGCGAACGGGCATGAACAAGAGACACCGAACGATGCGTTATGAGATCCGCAAGGCCTTTGATATTGCGGCGAATAATCACCGGTGACTTTGACGCCAACGGCATCTCAATATGTTCAGCTCCAACACGGTGGAGCTCGCGGACGTGTGCCCCCCCTTGCGACGCGACTAAAGCGCGCCAACCAGCCGCGACCAGCGCCTCAGCGACTTCAATCGTGCCACGCTCGACGCCGCCCGTGCCCATTGCTGGGAGCACTTGCAGGCATACTTTCGCGCTGTGGCGAGATACTGGTTCGGTGGTAGTATTCGGCACCTGATGGCTTAACCGGTTTGTGGCGCTCGTTGCGCGTTGGAGACCTTCACTGGAAGAACGCACTGCTCCGATGAATGGACTAGAGAACTCTTTAAAAAGCATCCTACCACGCTCAGATGGAGCGACAATTGCCTATGATCAGATCAATGGCGATGGACCCGGGATCATATTCCTGCATGGGTTGAAATCTGACCGGCGTGGGACAAAAGCCTCCCATCTCTATGACTTCTGCAAGGCTTCGGGGCGCCCATTCCTTACCCTTGATATGTACGGCCATGGAGACTCGTCCGGAGACTTCATTGACGGGACAATCACGCGCTGGACCGAGGACGCCGTCGCTGCCATCGACGACCTCACAACCGGCCCCCAAATTATTGTCGGATCAAGCATGGGCGGATGGGTCATGCTAAAGGCCGCATTAGCGCGCCCTGACCGTATCGCCGGATTAATCGGCATCGCTGCCGCGCCCGATTTTACTGAGACATTGATATGGGACGCCCTCTCTGAGGACGAAAGAGTAGCGGTAGAAAATACGGGTCGCTTGACAATGCCAACCAGTTATGGGGAAGACCCATACGATATTGGGTTTAGACTCATAGAAGATGGGCGCTCAAATCTCCTTCTCGGAAATCCAATCCCATTTTCTGGGCCAACTCATCTCCTACACGGCCTTGCCGATCAAGACGTACCATGGACGGTAAGCGTCCAGATCGCTGAATGCCTTGAAAGCAATGATGCGCACGCAACCCTCGTCAAGGATGGGGCTCACAACCTATCGCGAGCCGGCGACCTTGATTTGCTCACCAGGTCCTTGGAGGTGATTTTGGGAAAGGTAGCTAGGTCATGAAATCTCCAGACCCCAATGTCCAGAAAGCTCTAAATCTCTTGAACGAAGCACTTGCCAGAGACCCGATGGCCTTGACCCAACTGGTTAACGCGCGCGTGCCTTGCAATGAAAAACTGACCAATCACAAGACCGTGCAAACGGGAATGCACGGCGGAGAGTACAAAGTCGGTGTCCTCGGTTTGCTTAACGGCATACTCGGATACAAGCTTGGGGGAATCGGTGCCGAAGGAGATGTCGATCCGAAAACCGGACGTCTAGTTCGTGTCAGGCGGTTTGTTCACACCAAAGCCGGCGTCGATGTTTAAACACGGACTCACTATTGGCCTAGCGCTAACCGCCTGGACTCATGCCGCATGCGCACAAGGCGCAGATGCAGATTCCACGCTAGACACAGCAATCATCGCGGACAATCTAGAAGACACATATGCTCGATGTCTTGAAGCGGCGCGACAGGATCCAGAGGTGGGAATGGAGATGGCCTTGCGCTGGACCCGATTATCGGGCGGTGAACCATCAGAGCACTGCCAGGCCATCGCCCTTATGGCTTTAGGGGATACAGAAGAAGCCGCAAGTCGCTTGGAAGAACTGGCTGATAGATCAACAGCGACAGCGCCCGTCAAAAGTGGCTTGTACTATCAAGCTGCGAGAGGGTGGATGGATGTTGCTGCGTATGAGCGCGCCCTGGCAACTCTGGATAAATCTGAGGCGCTAAGCTTTGCCAACGTCGCCGTCCTGCTTGACCGGTCTCTTGTGCATGCAGCACTTGAGAATTTTTGGTCCGCCTTAGACGACCTCAACCAAGTTCTGGATATCGACCCGGCCTCTATAGACGCCCTTATTTTACGGGGCAGTGCCTATCGGCAATTGGAGGTCTCAGACTTAGCCCTCGATGATATCGAACGCGCCCTTGCTGCAGATCAGAATAGCGTTGACGCTTTGCTAGAGCTTGGCCTCTTAGCCCGTGACCGCGATGACAAAACCGCAGCACGCCTAGCCTGGGTGAAAGTCTTAGAACTGGCACCTGACTCCGCCACTGCCGATGCCGTGCGCGGGCATATCCAAGATATGGATGTGGCCAAAGCCCCTTAAAAATCTAAATCCGCATAAACCGATGCGGGAACAACACCTGGAAACACTTCAGATAAGAGTGGCCTGAAGCTCGGCCTAGACTTCAAGCGCACATACCATTCTTTAGCAAGGGGGTGATCGGACCAAGGCACATCGCCAGTGTAATCGATCAGAGATATATGAGCCCCCGCAGCAAGGTCAGCCAGCGACAAGGCGTCACCGGCAAGCCAACTTCGGCGGTCTGTAAGCCAGGCAATGTACTCCATATGGGCATGGATGTTTTCCCGCCCTGCCCGCATAGCCCGCGAATCTGGAGCATCGCCATGAGCGACGCGCTTGAACAATTTCTCACCCGCTAGAAATTGCGTCACTTCCGAACCGAACTTAACTTCGAACCAATCCACCAGGCGTCGCACTTCCGCGCGCGCTTTAGGGTTTACACCCAACAACGGCACTTCTGGATACGCGTCTTCAAGATATTCACAGATGGCTCGCCCGCCGCAAATCGTCACGCCGTCGTCTTCGACAAGGACTGGAACCTCACCAGAGGGATTCAGAACGAGAAGCTCATCACGTCTGAGCCAAAAAGGCTCTTCACGTTCATCTGCCTCAAGATGTTTCTCGTAAATCGCAGTTCTGGTGAGCCGGGATAGAGAAGACAGAGGGTGCTGATACAAGGTGCGCATAGACTGTATTTAAGCGATAGAGACGGATCGGACTAGGAAAAGCACTAGTCCGCAACCCATTCTGGATCAGATACCTTTAAATCCAAGGCTGCTGACAGCAGCGCCTGGGTGTACGGCTGATCAGGGGTTTCAAAGACTTTTGCGGCCGCGCCTTGCTCCACAATACGCCCAGCTTTCATGACAAGAATCTCATCTGCAAGGGCCCGCACCACGCGCAGATCGTGACTTATGAATATATAGGCCAATCCATAGCGATCCTGCAGGCTATGGAGGAGATCGACCATCTGAGCCTGGACGGATACATCGAGAGCGCTGGTCGGCTCATCGAGGATCAGCAACTTGGGTTGCAATACAAGAGCCCGCGCCACAGCCACCCTCTGCCGTTGTCCGCCAGAGAACTCATGCGGATAGCGATCCATGCTATCTGGATCCAGCCCAACATCAGTGAGAACATCAGCGACGCGCGCGCGCCGGTCGCTTCTATTCGGCTCCATGCCGTGAACGACCAGGCCTTCTTCAATGATTTGCCCGATCGACAACCTGGGACTTAAAGAACCATAAGGGTCTTGGAAAACGATTTGCATTTGCCGGCGCAGGGGGCGCACATCCGACCGCGATAGGCCATCAATACGCTCTCCCTGGAAACGGATTTCACCTTCGCTTTCAATCAACCGAAGTAATGCCAGTCCTAACGTCGTTTTGCCCGAACCGCTTTCGCCGACGATGCCAAGGGTTTGTCCGGGGCGGAGCGAAAACGTGACGCCGTCCACCGCTTTAACGTGGCCGACCGTTCGCCGAATGATTCCCCTTTTTATTGGGAACCAGACTTTGAGATCTTTGGCGCCGATGAGTTCTTCCGTTGGTATGTCTTCACGTGGCGTCCCGATACGAGGCTGAGCTGCCAACAAGCGTAGGGTATAGGGGTGCTTCGCCCCCTCAAAAATATCGTCGACTGTCCCTTGCTCGAAGATTTCACCCTCTTTCATGACACAGACTCGGTCAGCGACACGGCGCACAATCGACAAATCATGGGTGATAAATAGAATTGCCATGCCAAGGCGCGATTGCAGATCTTCGAGGAGATCGAGAATCTGGGCTTGAATTGTGACGTCCAGCGCGGTCGTGGGTTCATCAGCGATCAGGATGTCTGGCTCAAGTGCAAGAGCCATGGCAATCATCACGCGCTGGCGCTGACCGCCGGACAGTTCGTGTGGCAAAGCCGTGAGACGCCGTTCTGCATCGCGAAGACCAACCAAATCCAACAACTCAAGGACCCGCGCTCGGATTGCTGTCTCATCTAGGCCACGGTGAACATCTAGCACTTCACCCACCTGCTTCTCAATCGAGTGCAGCGGATTGAGCGATGTCATCGGCTCTTGGAATACGATACTGACCGCATTTCCACGAATACTGCGCAAGGTCTCTTCTTTGGCTCCAATAACCGATGTACCACGAACAGTGATATCACCTTCAGGAAAGTGTGCTGTCTCCGGTAACAGCTGTAACGCAGCCAGAGCCGTGACCGATTTTCCAGACCCGCTCTCACCCACCAACGCAACCGTTTCGCCGCGCCGAAGATCAAAAGACACGCCCTTAACGGCCTGAACCGCAGAATCTCCGGCACCAAAGGTTACGTGGAGGTTATTGATCGACAGTACCGTGGGCGTTTCAGTCATGAACCACTCCGGCGTGGATCGAACGCATCACGGACAGCCTCGCCAATAAACACCAGCAGCGTCAGCATTCCAGCCAGCGTAAAGAAGGCTGTCAGACCCAGCCATGGCGCTTGAAGATTATCCTTACCTTGGCGAAGAACTTCGCCCAAAGAGGGTGAACCGGACGGCAAGCCCAACCCTAGAAAATCTAAAGACGTCAACGCAATAACTGAGCCAGATAGCACGAAAGGCAGGAACGTGATCGTTGCAACCATGGCATTAGGCAGGACATGCTTCACCATGATTTTGGCATCGCCCATGCCGAGCGCTTTTGCAGCGCGGACATAGTCAAAATTACGCGCCCGCAAAAATTCAGCGCGCACCACTGCAACTAATGCGGTCCAACTGAACAACAATAAAATAATGAGCAGGGTCCAGAACCCAGGAACGACAAACGATGAGACAATGATGAGTATGAAGAGTTGCGGCAACCCGTTCCAAATCTCAATGAAGCGCTGGAGTATGAGATCCAACCAACCTCCAAAGTATCCCTGCACAGCCCCAGCCGCGACTCCAACGACCGATGAGACGACGGTCAACGCCAGCCCGAAAAGAAGCGAAAGCCGAAACCCGTAGAATACCCGCGCGAAGACATCTCGCCCTTGACCATCGGTACCCAACCAATTTTCAGAGGTCGGTGGAGATGGAACGGGGACTGTCAGATTAAAATTGATCGTGTCGTAACTGAACCGGACCGGTGGCCAGACCATCCACCCCTCGTTTTCAACGAGCCCAACAAGGTAAGAGTCTCGATAATCAGCAGGCGTTTCGAAATCGCCACCAAACTCAGTCTCTGGGTAGTCGAATAAAACGGGATAATAGAATTCGTCTTGGTAGGACAAAAGAATGGGACGATCGTTGGCGATGAATTCTGCTAAGAAGGAAACGATTAAAAGCGCAAGAAGAATGCGGAATGAAGCATAGCCGCGTCCGTTCGCTTTAAAGTTTTCGACGCGACGACGGTTCAGCGGAGAGAGCCAGCGCACTCCATTTTTAGAATTATCACTCACGCTGACTGAGCCTCAAAGTCGATGCGTGGATCAATGGCGTGGTAGGTCAGGTCGCTTAGCAAATTAAGAACAAGCCCAATGAGGCTGAATACGTAGAGCGTGCCGAACACGACCGGGTAATCCCGGTTGATAATGGCTTCGAAGCCAAGCAAGCCGAGCCCATCGAGCGAAAAGATTACTTCGATCAACACCGAGCCAGTGAACAACATACCCACAAGCGTTGCCGGGAAGCCCGCAATCACAATGAGCATGGCGTTACGGAACACATGACCATAGAGCACACGATTAGGAGATAGGCCCTTCGCACGCGCTGTCAAAACGTATTGTTTGTTAATTTCTTCTAAAAACGAATTCTTGGTCAACATGGTGAGAGACGCGAATCCACCGACCACCATTGCCGTTACTGGCAGGACAAGGTGCCACGCGTAATCGAGCATTTTCCCGAACGCTGACAGATCATCCCAGTTGTCCGACGTGAGCCCCCGAAGTGGGAACCAGTTCCAGTATTGCCCGCCAGCAAACAGCACGATGAGTAAAATTGCGAACAAGAAAGACGGCATAGCGTATCCAATAAAGACCGCATACGAAGTAGCAGCATCGAAGCGCGACCCATCGCGCACCGCTTTGGCGATGCCAAGTGGGATCGAGACAAGATAGATAATCAGCGTTGACCAAAGGCCTAGTGAAATCGAAACCGGAAGCTTGTCGACAATTAACTCACTAACCCGCTGGGACCGGAAGTAACTCTCGCCCAGATCAAAGGTGGCGTAGTTACCGAGCATCAAAATGAACCGCTCCAGCGGCGGCTTATCAAAACCAAACTGTCGCTCAATCTCGGCAACAAGGTCGGGTGACAAACCTTGAGCCCCACGATACGTGCTGTCGGTAGAAACAGAATCGCCTGCCACCCCAGAAATCCTAGCCGTCGCCCCAACATTTAAGCCTTGAAGCTGCGCCAACACCTGCTCAACTGGGCCACCGGGCGCGAATTGCACGATGGCAAAGTTAAGCGCAATGATCCCGAAGAGCGTAAGAGGGATGAGCGCCAGTCGGCGAAGGATATAGGAAAGCATATGAGTTTAAATGGCTCTCAACCGTTACCGATTGCGTCGGCGCACGAAGTTCCAAAGCAAAAGAACAACCCCAATAACTGCGAAAATAATCATCCATCGCGCGTTGTCATTGGGTGGCTGAATGGTTGCTTCATCGTCACTTTGCGTAGATGTGATCTCGGAATCCACTCGGCCCGCAGCCAAACCTGATGCCTTTTGCTCATCAAGCCACCACGTCGATATTGCAATGCCGCGAAGCGGCACAGCATCTGGGTGAGAAAACTTATTCCACGATGACACGCGAATATCCGCAGAGTGCCAGTTCGGAATGACGTAGTGACCCCACTGCAAAATACGGTCAAGCGCTCGTGTATGTGCGATAAGCTCTTCACGATTCTCAACTACAATGAGTTGCTCAATAATTTCGTCTACAGCAGGTATTTTGATTCCGGCAAAGTTTCGCGATCCTTCTTGATTAGCTGCTGAAGAGCCCCAGTATTCTCTTTGCTCATTCCCGGGTGAAATCGATTGGCCCCAGGGAAAGACGATCATGTCAAAATCGAATGCCTGAATGCGATTAACCCATTGGGAGACATCAACAGTGCGCATAGTGACCTTAACCCCAAGGCGCTCAAGGTTTTGGATCATAGGGCCGGTAATGCGTTCAAACGTTGGCGACCGTAGAAGAACCTCAAACTCAAGAACATCGCCGCTCTCGTTGACAAGCCCTTTTTCTGATTGTTTCCAACCCGCCTCCTCCAACATCGCGCGCGCCGCAAGCAAGTTCTCTCTCGCATTTCCGCTGCCATCCGTGGTCGGTGGGTTGTACTCCTCAGTAAACACCTCGGACGGCAACACATCGCGATAGCGTTCGAGAATTTCAAGCTCACGGCCTTGCGGCAACCCTGTCGCACCCAGTTCAGAATTTTGGAAATAGCTCCGAGTCCGCCTGTACTGGTCGTAGAAAATCGTCTTATTAGTCCAAGGAAAATCAAAGGCATAAGCTAACGCCTGGCGCACACGCTTATCTGCAAACATCGCGCGGCGGGTATTGTAGACAAAACCCTGCATGCCAACGGGCGTGAAATCTTCAAAAGACTCTTTAATGATGCGGCCGCTGTCTAAATCCCTGCCATCATAACCAATGGCCCAGTTCCGGGCTGAATTCTCGTATCGAATGTCATATTCACCAGCAAGAAAGGCCTCGAAACCAACGGTCTCATCGCGATAATAGTCGAACCGAACAACATCAAAGTTAAATCTACCGACGTTGGTAGGCAGGTCAGCACCCCAATAATTCTCGACCCGCTCGTACTCAACAAAACGACCTGCCTCAAAATCTTTAATGCGATACGGGCCACTACCCAGTGCACCGACAAGCCCGCCTTCAGAAAACTCTTTGTCCGCCCAGTAGGCTTCCGACAGAACGGGCATTTGACCGATAATCAAAGGCAATTCGGTGTTGCCATCCGACTTAAAAAAGAAGGTGACTTCTCGATCGCCCGTCTTTTCTACGCGATCAACATCACCGTAATAAGATTGATAAAGCGGTTGACCTTCCGTCATCAAAATATCGAAGGAAAAAATGATGTCGCCGACGGTGATTTGTGTGCCGTCTTGAAAGCGTGCTTCTGGCCGTAAACGAAAGCGAACGTAAGATCGGTCTTTGGGTACTTCTATAGATTCCGCGATAAGCCCGTATACCGTAAAGGGCTCATCTAAACTGCCAACCACCAGCCCCTCTGAAATGACCGGGTAAATTCCGGGCAAAGCGCCGTGTTGGTATAAGGCCGCAAGGCCCGCGGCAGGTGTCCCTTTTAAAACAAAGGGATTCAGAGAATCAAAAGAAGACGATGTAGCCCGAAGCGTGATTTTTCCACCCTTCGGTGCATTTGGATTAACGTAGTCAAAGTGCTTGAAATCAAGGCCGTACTTTGGTGCGCCATGAAGAGCAAAGCCGTGCACATGCTTATCGTACTCAGCTGAAACCGGTGCCGCTCCAACAAATAGGGCGGCGGTGATGCATACACTGAGAAAGTGACGCGGATCAATTTTGATGAGTGTCACGTTATGCAGACTCCTGTGAGAGAACGTTGACAGCCGCGTCATGTACACGGCGATCTCCGGACGCCAAAACTTGGCGCTCGGCTGTGCCGGTCAAACGGGCGCCCGACCAATCGGTCATGACGCCTCCAGCACTTTCAATAATCGGCACCATGGCTCCGAACTCATAAACACTAAGTTTTTCGCAAGCCACGTCCGTCCATCCGCTAGCAACCATGCCGTAGTGGTAACAATCAGTACCGCCGAATCGGCGTAGCTTGACGGCCTCGGTTAGTCGATCGACGCAGATGAGTTCTTCTGCTGTAAAAAAGTCAGGCGCCGTAATGTAGACAGACGCGCGATCAAGGCTATCACAGGGCCGCACGTTAGCTGGCGCGCCGTTCAGCGTTGTCGCCAAACCGGCTCCACCAGACCATCGGTCTTTCAAAACAGGCTGATCCACCAAACCAAGCCACGGCACGCCGTCCTTCAGGACACCGACGATCGTCGTGAACAGAGGCACGCCGTTAATAAAGGAAACGGTGCCGTCGATCGGATCGAGCACCCATACGAACTCTGCGTCTTCTTTTTCCGCGCCGTATTCTTCGCCAATGATTCCGTGATCCGGAAAAGCCTCATTGATTAGAAGGCGCAACGCAGCCTCGGTCTCACGATCAGCCCGCGTGACGGGACTCTCATCCGACTTATCTTCAATGGTGAGGTTCGTTCGAAAGTAGGGAAGCGTTATCTCGGACGCCGCATCAGCAAGCCTGTGTGCTAATGCAACAAACGCCTCTGCCTGAACGGCTTCTGACATATGGAGATACTGTTACGGTGTTTCCACTGAGTCCATGGCGTCACCAGCTGCATCCATAACACCCTCAGCCGCTTCAGCTGTTTCTTCAATCGCGGCTTCAACCGCATCCAAAACAACTTCCGGTGGGCTATCGGTTTTACTCATCAGGAACTTGATGACACTGGCGCGATCCTTCGGCTTACGAAGACCGATAAAAGACATCGTGCCCTTAGGCGCGACACTTTTTGGATCTTCCAGATAGGCGTTCAACGCGTCATAGGTCCAAACATCTGCACCGGCAAGAATCGATTCGGACAACTTGAAGTCGCCACGATCATGGGTCGCAAGAGTAGCGCCAACAATGTTGTGTAGGTTCGGGCCCGTTCCATTGCGCTCACCTGCATCAAAGGTGTGGCAGGACTGACACTTCTTCGCCACCTTCGCGCCATCTGAGACACTCGCCGCAGCCAACAATGGCTTAACGTCAACAATACCCTCATCGACAACTTCGCCACCACTACCAGCGCCAAAGCCCTCGGGAATTTCAATCTCATATCCGAAGGTTTCAACACCCTCGTCTCCCGGCACCAGGAAGTGACTGACTTCATTTGCTCCAACGGTGAGCCAGATCGCGGCAAAGCCAGCCATCATGGCGGAGTTGGACTTGAACTTGTCGGGTGACGGTTTTTCAGACATTTTTCGGTTCCCAGCGGGTAACATTCGCTTTTCCCATAAAGGGTTCAGCGGTGAATCTCAACATGTATCCTGTACGTTTGCCTATTATCCCGGTCTCAGGCAAAAAAGTGAAGCCTTTCCGTGACTTGGGCAAAAAAGGGATACGATGCGAATAGTTATTAAAAAGGGGCTGATTTAGCCATGACACAGAACGGAACTTTAGTTGTCATTCCGGCGCGTTTGGCCTCATCTCGCCTGCCAGACAAGCCTTTGGCTCTCATCGGCGATGATCCGATGATCATACACGTCTGGCGCCGAGCCGTTGAGGCCGATATCGGACCAGTTTTAGTGGCCTGTGGCGATAAAGCCATTGCGGATACCGTCGAACGGGCTGGCGGAACAACGATCATGACGGACCCAGACCTGCCAAGCGGTTCGGACAGAGTCTGGTCAGCCGCGCAATCCTTTGA
>Ga0055584_100003190_pt1 | contig 16215 bp, 1 predicted proteins | sample OSDHelmetaG_FD_58716 | JGI IMG/M metagenome (GOLD analysis project Ga0055584, IMG submission 58716) | Pelagic marine sediment microbial communities from the LTER site Helgoland, North Sea, for post-phytoplankton bloom and carbon turnover... | ecosystem: Environmental > Aquatic > Marine >... | reverse complement strand
TTTTATTCTTAATGGTGAAATACAAAGACGATTAAACATAGCATTAGCAGAAGATAAAGACTTTAGAGCAGAGCTAGAAGGATTAATGAAAGAAGCTCAAGCTGAGTGGAATAAATTATCTCCTGAAGAAAAAGCTATGTATGGTGGTGAAATGTTTGCATTAGAAAATATTGAATCATTTGCAGTAGATGCTATGACAAATAAAAGAGTTCAAGCATTTTTAACTACTGTAAAAACAAATCAGACTTTTGAAAATAGTTTATGGAAAAAGTTTGTTGATGCTGTCATTAATAACATGTCTAAAATATTAAATATAGCTGCCGTAAATGGTACTGTACTTAATGCAGCTTTAGATGTAATTACTACTAAGATAGATCCATCAGGAACAGCTAAGGCTAAAGAAGCTGCTGAAACTACAGGGACTACTGAAAAAGTCACACGAGATATTTCTATTAATGATTTAAAAATTAATCATCCTGAACTTCTTAATGATCTTATAGAATCTTTTATAGAGTATAATGATAAACAAGTTGCTTTAGGAGAGGATAGTATAATACCAGAAGGAATTAATAAAGCTGATATAGCAGGACTTGAAGTATTTAAAAACTATATTTCTAATAGAGAGTTTACTTCTCCAGAAGAAGTCTTTGAAAAATACAATGAAGAATTAGGTGCGCAAACAGAAACTAGCACAAATGCTACTTTTACACCTACAACTCCTTACGGTACAGAAACAGGTCCAGAAATGACTACAAGCACAGAATCAGTGAATCAAGGTTTAACAACAGAAGCTCCTAAATCAAAACCTTCTACAGAAGTTAAATTTGTAGCACCTAAGTCTGGAATTGTAACTAGAGCAGTCAAAACTAAACTAAATGAACTTGGATACAATGAAGTTGAAATTCAAGGAATGGGTAATGCACAAGCTTACGCTATTGCTAATGAAGGCTTAACAAAAGAACAGAGAGCACAGAATGATGCACAAATTGATACAGAAGATAGCGCATTAGAAGAAGAACGTCAAGCAGCAAGAGAAGAGATTGAAAGTATTATCGACAAAGCTAAAAATTACAGTGAGTATGAAAACATGGTAAAGCAAATTAATGATATTATAGCTGACGCTTCAAATCCTTTGTTTTCATTATCTCAATTAAGTATAGATCAGCTTGATGAATTAATGAATATAAAGCGTAAATCATTAGCAGAAGATGTTAATTTTGATGATCTTGTAATCGGTGAAGTTGTAATGATACAACGAACAAGCAAGGCAGGTAAAAAATACCTTGTATCTGTTAAAGTTTCTGCAAAAGACTCTGACAGCATTACATTAGAATATTTAAATCCTGATAAGAAAGGAAAAATAAATAGCTTTAAAGTTATGAAAGATAAAATCAATACCGAGATTAAATATAAATATTCAGAAGCACTTGAAAATTCTGATTTAGATAATGCTGATGATGCAGTATCAGAAGAAGAAGTAGAAAATGCAAAAGAAACTATTGATAAGTTAGAAGATCTTGAAGATAGTGATACAGTAAATCAAGATAGAGAAGACTCTAAAAACAAGACGCAAGAAGAAATAGATGCTGCGTTTATTGAAGAAATTAATAATAACTGTGAATAATGGCAAGTTGTAGTGTAAATCCAAAAGTACTAAGAGCTTTAAGAGTAAAGGTTTTTAGTGAGATAGATAGTAAAGTAGCAGCTAAAGAATCATTTGATATTAATTCATACATGAAAGACATGTATGATTTTATATTTAATGCAAGCAATGACAAAGCATTAGCACTTGATGCCGTAAGGATGGTGCCTTTATTTGTTGTTCAGCTAGCATCATTAGACAGAACAGTAAGAAAATTAGATGGTGTTGATTTAACAAAATTAGCAGACATGACTGATGACTTACTTGATAATGAGTTATCAGCTACTGAAAAAATTCTAGGATTAGCACAAGGAGAAGAAGTTAAAAAAAAATTAAAACATCTTAATCAAGATAATTCTGTAGAACCTGCTAAAGTAAAATCTAAAAAAGAAGTAAATCCAGACTTTAAAGGTAAAATTGTTTACATAACAATGGGATCTGGTAAATCTGAATTTGCAGAAAACTATGAAGGTGTTATTGACGCAGATAGAATTAAAGTGCGTGTAATAGGAAGAACTGAATGGGGAATAAATAATCCTAAGAAAGATCAAGAAACTGATGCTGAATACATTGGTAGATATTCTTATGACCCTTCAGTATTAAGCACTGCAGAAGTAAATAAACAAACTTTAGATTTATTAAAAGAATATGCTAATAGAGGTTTTACTGTATTAACAGGTACTAAAAAACTTATACCTGAAGCTGATATAGTTATTATTACATCTCAAGGTGTCGCTAATAGAATAGAAGACCCTGTACAACAAGCTGCTTTTAAACAAGATGAAGCTAGATATACATCTAGTAAAAAGAACGTTATCTATTCTGATAAGTTTGCAGAAGATATTCTTTTTAAATCTTTGCCTGTAGAAGAGGTTGCAGAAGAAGTAGTAGATGATATCACTACACCTGCAGCACCTAAACAAACTATAGCTGGTATTAGACCTGTACAAAGTATATCTTTAAAAGAAGCTAATGAAGAAAGTATATCTGCTATACCAGGTACATTTAGATCTACAAACCCTATTGAATCTCCAGGTAATGACTTTAGCTTTAAAGTACAACGTAAACTACTTACGTTGCTAGAAGAGCAAGGTGTATCTGATATGTCAGAGGTTGAAAGCGAAATGGAAAAAGGATTTTACATTTCAATTAAAAGATCTAAAGATGTAAGTTCTGATATAAACTCTGATACAACACCTTTTGTATATGTTATTACTGATAAAAACGGTGCAATTACAGAATTTAATGATGATTTAACTCCTGTTATTATAGGGGGTAAACCTGCATATTTTAATATTCAAAAGTATGACGGTAAAAATTCTAAAGGTCAGTTATCAAAAAGAGATAGCACATTTGTAAGCAAGCTTTTAAAAAACTTAATGTCCTTAACAGGAATGTCAGCAACCGCAGCTAAAGAAGTTAGAGGTCCAGAAGCAGCTGAAATGCAAAAGGTATTAGACTATATTAAAGCTAATCCTAATGCAAACATAGTTTATAATATTACAGGTGGTTCTAAAGGCATTATAGTTGCATCTACAGAAAAAAAACAGAGAACATCTCCTAGTCAATTTAAAAATGTTACTGGAGAGAAGTTTGCAATAGGTCAAATTTTAAAGCCATCACAAATATTAGATCAAAAAGATCCTGTTAAAAATGTTGTTTATTATACTAATGATCAATTAGGCGGTGTCTATATTGAATTAAAGAGAGAACCATATAGAGAAATAAATAATGGAGTTTCTATACGAAGCACAATTGATTTAATTGTAGAAGATATTTACGATGAGAAAGGTAAGTTATTAAACGGATATGATAAAATAGCAGAGTTACAAAAAACTCTTAATGTAAATAACGTTAACGGTATTAAAATTACAGTAGATAGAGATACTAAAGAATTTACTCTTTCATTAAATGATTGGAGTGATCAAAACTTTGGAGTTACAACTGTCTTTGATTTATCAAATGATGACGGTAAAATGCAAGCAAGAATAGCTCTTCAGAACTATCTAGAAGCAAACGTTTACAAAAAGAATTATCCTGTTTCAGAAGCAAACTTTAACAACAAGGCTTATGAAGAAAATAAAAACTTATACCGTGTTGAACTAAATGAAGAAACTGGTAGACGAGTATTACTAGATAGCGGTGTATCTTATATAGACTATTTAAAAAACAATATGTCTTTGACTGCTGTTCCAAATACAGAGTCAGGGAATATCGTAACAAGTAATTCATTCTTTACTCTACAATTATCAGATGATTCTATAACAGAAGTATTTGAAGAAAAGAAAAAAGAGCAAGAGAAAGAAGAAGCAGTTGTTGAAATTAAAAAAGAAATAGATACAACAACTCAAGAGCCATCTAATGATGTGTCAGATGACGAATTATTTAGAACATTAGATGTAAGAAATAGAAGTAAGCAAGCAACACAAAAACAAATAGAAGACGCTGAAGCTTGGTATAACCAAAGTGAATTAAGTAAGTACATTCCTTTTAAAGGTATGTTTGATCTTGTAAATAGTAAGAATCCTGATGCTGTTGCATCATGGGCTACAAGTGGTATTACTTTATTTAAAGGTTCTGACTTCTCTGATTTATATCATGAAGCTTGGCATGGATTTACACAAACGTTTATGACTAAGGATCAAAAGAAATCTTTGTATTCTGAAGTACGTAAAAAGAGTGGTAATTTTATGGACCATAATGGTAACAGAGTAAGATTTACAAAAGCTACAGATTTACAAATAGAAGAGTATTTAGCAGAGTCATTTAGAAATTACATGTTATCTGATCAAAAAGCTTTAAAAGGATCTCCTAAACAAAACTCTTTTTTCAGAAAGATCTATAACATTTTAAAATCTTTATTTTCTGATTCTTCATATAAAGATGTTGTTACTGATGAGTCAGTTGACTACAAAGTAAATGAGTTATTTAACAAACTAAGAGTTGGTGATATAAAAGAGTATAGCTTCTCTTTACAAAATGCATCTTTTAACTCATTAAACAAAGGTCCTAAAGCTATTGAAACAAGGACTGATGGTATTACTGAACTTAACTTTCAAGATGCCTTAGATGGTGTAAACATGATAGATTACTTTATATCAGAGTTTATCACATTTGAAAACGCAGCTCTTAATCCAGAACAAAGAGAAGAATATATTAAGCATGCTAAAGTATCTAAAGAAGATATTAATAACATGACTAAAGCAGAAAAGCTAGCATACAAAAATATGTCTGATAGCTTTATGCCTACAAAATATTCTGGTTTAAGTAAAGTATTAAAAGATCCTACTGCAGCATATAAACATGCTAAAAGCAGATTAGAAGATGTATTAGTAGAACTTAATGATCAAAAGAAAGCTGCTACTGATCCTGGACAGATTGCTTCTTTGCAAAATAAGATGCAAACTATAGAATGGATGATATCTGAGTTTGGTAATACTGACAATATTAAAAGAAATCTTACAGAGTCTAATGAAGATGTAAAAGGTATGATTGGGTATCATATGAAGCATACCAAGTTTTATCAAGAACAACTAGAAGAAATTGACTTTGAAAATGTAAACGAAGATGACATTACAGCTAATTCACAAAGATCTGGTATTGATAGAAAAGGTAATGAATCTTCTCATGTAGATGATGCTAAACCTGAAGTATTATATTTATTTCAATCTATTGTTGATAGAAGTAAGCTTAACAAATACGGTATACCTGTAAAAGCAAGCTGGCGTGAAAACTTTGTAAAAGTGATTAGAGCTACTGAGAATGCACAAACATTACAAGAATGGGCACCTAAGTTTCTTGAACTAGCTAAAAAGGATCCTCAAATTAGACAAATTATTGAAAAAATTGGTAGTCCTTTAAGTACAAATGCTAATACTCCTGAAACAAACATGTGGACAAACATTTGGCAAACATTTAATAAAAGTAGAGTTGGTTTTATACAAGCAACAACTACTACATCTATTAATGAAGAAGGAGATCTTGTTGTAAATACTAATGTTGGTCAAGCATTAACAGATGAAGGTAAGCTATCAAGAAATTGGGATACTTTATTTCAAAGTGGTAATTCTATAGATCAAACATACGTTTTATACGATGATCAAGGAGCATATGTAAATATGCCTAAAGTATTAAAAGCATTTCCTAATCTTAATTCAGCTAAAGAAAATTCATTTGAATTCTTTAGAGCATTGGGTATGAGCTTATCTGACATACCAGAAATAAAAACCGCACTTAAAAAAGGTGACTATAGAGTAGATAAATATTACGAATACATAACTGATGCAAAGAATCAAAAATATAAAGTCAGAAAACCTTCAGATATAACTTTTGATTTATCAAAGATTTATAAAAAGCTTTTAAACTTAGAAGGAGAATACTCTAACTTGTTTACAAACTTTGCAAGGTTAAATGCTGAAAACAATGTTCAATATGAACATTCATTAAATAACTTTTTAACTACAGTTACAAATGCTATAAACAACGTAAACTCATATGATGAGTTAATAGCTTTACCTTATATGGAAAGGTATAACGTTGATACAAATCCTTTTATTAAAAACTCAGTATGGTTTAACTCCATCTTTGATATGAATAATGGAGGAATAAAAAGGCAGGACGTAAGTTTAGAGTTATACAATATAGCTGGTAGTAAAGTAATAGAAGAAGGAGTTGCTTCTGCAAAAGCTGATGAGTCAACTAAGTTTAATTTAGATGTTAATTTAATTTTATCAGGTTATCCTGAATTACCAAGACACTCTGATAAAAGTACTTCTTACGGTATTAGAATTAACGGAAAACTATACGGAGGACAAACAGCTGCTGATACCTATGTATCTATAAATGATATTGCTCAAGGTGATACTCAAATGTATAGTAAGCTTAACGAAAGAATATTACCTATACTAGAAGCAGAGTTATCTAGAATTAGAACTTTAAATAGTTATTCTGATGATATTATGTATGATCACTCTTATGTTAAGGATGGTCAAGAAATTCAAATTTTTGATGATATCTTAAGTGAATCAACTGTTAAGAAATTAAAAGCTTTAGCTATATCAAAAGAAGGTTATAAAACAGCATTAGATACTAATCAAGATAATATTGTTGATACTATACAAGAAGAAGTACAGGAATATTTTGAATGGCTAATAAATAAAGATGGTAAAACACCTATGAATGAAATAGGTATATTATCTGATAACTTAAGAAAAACTATTTTAAGTAAACTTATTGCTAATAAACAACCTACAGATAGACAAAGTATTTTAGATGTTGCTTCTAAAGGATATGTAATCAACGGCTGGTTAAACAATGTAGAATCTACTATGTTTTTATATGGAGATCCTGCACAATATGATCATGCAAAACAAGGTTTTCATAAACGTAATGCTGGAACAGGATCTACTGGTACAATATACCGTACTGATGATATTATAGCAGGTGTAATAGATAAATTAAATGGTATAAGAAGTTATGCTAAAACAATAGGTGCTGAACCAAATAAATTTACAGGTTCAATGAATACAGCTGTTGTAGAAGATAATGAAATAGCATCTATATACTATAAAGAGCTTGTAAAATCATTAGGTAGCGAAGAAAAAGCTGCAGATTATTTAAAGCAAAATGAAGGAGATGCTCAAGGTCTTATTACTATTGATGCATATAGAGAGTTAAAAGTTTCTCAAGGTACTTGGACTAATGATCATCAGCTTATGTACTCAAAAGTAATCGAAGGAAAAAGTATTGCAGCTGAAGATGTAGAATCTTTCTTTCCTGTTATCAAAGGACAGTACTGGGGGCAAATAGCTACAGATGGTAAGTTACCATTAAATGCATTCCATAAATACTCATTGTACCCATTAATTCCTACAGTAATTAAAGGAACTAATGCTCAAATAGTACATGACAGAATGGTTAGAGAAGGTATATCTTATTTAACATTTGAATCAGGATCTAAAGTAGGTAACATCACAACTAAATCTGGCTTTGATAAATTATATAATGACAAGCAAAATAAATCTTTAGTTGAAGAAATTAAAAGTAAAGATGTATCTACACCTTATTTTACTAAAAACACTATAAGACTAGAGTACCTAAAAGATCAATTATATATTGCTGATACAGATAAGAATAAAGTAATCTTCTCTACACAATTAAGAAAATTAGTAGAAGACGGATTATTTGTAAACGGTGTACCAAAGTCATTTGAAGAGGGAATGATTAACACAAACCCTGAAGAAAGAGTAAGAAAGTGGAGAGCTACTAAAGACAAGACTAAGTATCTTGAATATAAGTTAGCAAAAGAATATGAAGAGTTAATTGATAAGTTATCTAACTTAAATAAGGCAAAATTATTTAAACAGATAGGTTATTCTGGTACAGGAGAATTAACACTAGCTTCTAGAAAAGCTCTTGTCAAATTAGCTAAGAATGAATTAGAAAGAAAAGATGTAGGGTTTCATAGAATTGAAGCTTTAAATAATTCTAACTCTGATCTATCAACAACACTGGATGCAGAAACAATTGATAAGGTTATTAATTCATTAATAGAAAAACGATTAGTAAAACAAAAAGTAACTGGTGAATCCTTAGTACAAGTAGCAACTACACTAATGGAAAAATCAGATTCAGCTACTGACATTAATTTTAAAACCCCTACAGCAGAAGACTTTGAAAAGTATGATGCTAAGAACTTGCCTTTCTATATACCAACTCCTGAAGGAACAAAAGCAATGAAAGTTAAAGTTGCTTTACGTAGAGATTTTCAAAACTTACTTGAGTTTAAAGATTTAGATGGTAATAAAATTAGAAATATAGATAGACTCAATGAGCTGATTAAGAATGATAAATGGCTCAACAAAGATAATAACCGTGCTGCAATAACTATGATTGGTGTAAGAATTCCTGTACAGGGTATGAACTCTATGGAGGTTATGGAAGTATATGAATTCTTACCAGAAGAAGCAGGTAACGTTATAATACCTCCTACAGAAATCGTAACTAAATCAGGAGCTGATTTTGACGTTGATAAAATGACAATCATGATGCCGAGTATTGGTCTTGATGTACAACGTGCTAAACTTAGTGATAGTTTTATTAAACAGTTAGATAATGTATATCCTGACTTAGATTTTAGCAGAATGAATCTTGACATTATATTTGATACTGTTAAGAATGATGGTGAAGTATCAGCTTTATCTGTAGAAGATAAAGAAATATTAGATATCATAGAAAGCTATACTACTGTTGATGGTTTTTACAATACTGGTAATACTATACCAGGTGTACAAAATGATTTGATTAGTAAAATGCAAGAGATAATATCTTTACCACAAAACTATGAATCATTAGTTACTCCAAACAGTACTAACATTTTTACAGAAGCTCAGGATGGTTTAGATAAATCATTAGTAGAAGAAGCAGCAATGTATAATCTTACTGGATATGATGTTAACGACTCATTTAGAGATAAGAAAAGAAAGCGTCCTTCAAGTGGTAGAAGTATGATGTCACCTACAAAGATATTTGAACCTGGTTATAATATGGCTAAGCATCAATATAATAAAGTAGGTAAAGAAGTATTAGGTTTAGGTGCAGTTGATAATACATATAATGTATTACTTAACAGAATCGGTTTAGTAATGACTCCGCAAAATATGTCTGATGCTTTAATGGCTGATATAGCATCTGAAATATCAGCATTAGAAAGTAAAAAAAGAAAATCAGCTGTAGATTATCTTGAGCTTAGGGATTTAAGAAAAGAACAAGCTCAGTTTAGAAAACATAGATTACTTCTTAGTCATAATAAAGTAGGTGAAGGTATTAGTTTATCATCTGAATTTAGTAAAGGAACAGATACAAAAATATCTGATGTAATTAACCAATTAATTAACGGATGGGTAGATGTTGCTGCTGATGCATGGATATTTGATATTCAAGGTAATAAAGAATTATCACCAGCTTTACTATTTATGGTACAAGCAGGAGTTCCTGTAAGAGAAGCTGTACTATTTATCTCTAACCCGCTTATTCAAAAGTATGCTATAAAAGCTAGACAGTATTCTAGTCCACAAACTTTGACAAATCAAAGTGAAATGCAAAACTTTAATAAAACTAGATTTAGATCTTTAGCAGCTAAGTCAATAATGGGTGAAATCGGATTTGACATAGATGTTGACAGTCCAGCGTATGAAGTTACAGCTGTTAGAGAAGATAAAATGAAAACTAGAAGTAAAAACTTTACTATAGAAAGCATGAAAAGTGACTTAGAAAGATATAAAAACTCTAAGGACAAATCTTCTTATAAATATAGTGATAATGAAATAGCAGGATTCTTACACTTCTTACAAATACAAGAGATGTCTAATCATGTTCGTGATATCAAAATGTCTACAAACGTTGATACATCAAAAGATGGTACTAGTGTAGAGGCAAGAGCAAGATTAGCTAAGCTTAATAATTTAGCTGAAAACGTATTTGAACAGGATGTTGTAAATCAATTTCAAAGAGAAACACCTATTGGTGCATTCTTTAATTCTGAATTACAAATTAATCTTCTAGAAGGTTTATTACCATTCAGAAATGATAGAGCAATATATAGTTCTATTCAAGGAGTTATTGATTCTGATGAGATGAAAGCAGTAAATGCTGACAGAAATAAAAGAATTAGAATTTTACTTAATGATTTTAATAATTACGTTTTTCAAAATGAATTAAGATATTTTGATGCAGATAATATAAAATCATATAGAGGATATAAGATAAGTAAGTCTGTTCCTAAAGATGTAAAAGAAACACCTGGTTTTGAATATGGGTTATTAATTAAGGACGGTACAATATATTTGAATATTCCTGCACTAAAAAAACAGTATGCAACTGCTGAATATAATAGTAATAAATATAATAGTAAGTATGGTTTAGCAAAAATTCAAAATGCAAATCAGTTTACAGATGTAAATGAATACATACATTTTGTATTGCAAAGAGAAGTTTTAAGATCTCAAAATCCTATAAACGAAGATCTTTACATGTCAGAAAAGTTTCAATACATTCATAATCATGTTAAAAAAACATTTAATAAACAATCTACGGAAGATAACAAAGCGTATAACTTAAGAGTTATAAGTTATGCTTATGAAACGTATCTAAGAGAAGAAGCGTTAAGAGGTATTTATAATCATATGAATTTATTTACTGCAAATACAAATGCATTTCATAATGCTTATGCAGATGATTTTATGAGAATAAAACAAAACTTCCCTGAATTACAAGAACTTAGTATATTCCAAGAGTTGCAATTAGCACCAATGAAAGAAGGTGATAAGCGTTATAACTTAATATTTAGAGATGCTAAGTTAGATGGTGACATGATTAATGTGTTAAATGAAAACTTAAAAAATCTAACAGACCTAAATTATTTAAATGACACATTAGAAAATGTAAGTCAGAGAGATAAACAAGACATTGTTAAATATTTTGAGCAATTTCCTATAGTAGCTTTTTTACAATCAGGATTTGAATCATCAGGAGCTTATTCAATTAATAGAATAGTTGATCAAGATAAGATACAAGCTGTATTAGAAGAGCCTGTTTCAAAATTAAAAACTTTATTTACTAATATTAAGAAAGAAGGTGAGCAAGGTTTAGAAGCTACAGAAATATTTGGTCGTTACTTTAGCCCATTTATATCTAAATTTACTAGAAATAGAAATTCTAAAAATTATGGTAATGCTGTAAGAGGTATAAACTATAACAGTAGTTTAAGTATTACTGATACTAACAGTTTAGAAGATGCAACTGAATTAACTTCTGAACAAGAGTATTTATTAGATCCAAAAGAAGTTAATGATCCTTTACTAAATGTAACTATAGACATTCCTAATTATGATATAGATAGATCACTTACTATGCGTGATGGTACTAAAGTTTTAGCGGTAACAAGAGGTGGTGTAAAAATTATACTTAATCCTGTAGAATCTGTAGAAGAATTCTTTAGTTATTTTAAAGGTAATATTCCTAGTCCTACATCAGCACAAAAAGGTGTTGTTTTATCTGAATTAGAAAAAGCAGGATATCCTTTAGATAGACTTGAAAGAATAATTGATACAGTAGAAAAAGCAAATCTATTCCTTGTCTTACATGAAAACAGTCACGTAAAATACAAGGACGCTGTAAACTATTACAAGAATGGACAAGACCTACTAACGCCTGATAAAATAGCTATAGAAGTAAGAGCATCAATTGACGCATTACAGGCTATAGAATCATTGCCTCAACCTAAAATAGATTCTGTAATACCAGAGTCAAGTCAATTAGATATAGCTCAGCTATTAACAAACGGTCTTGTTAATACAGCCGGTTTAGAAAAAATTGATGTTGAGGATGCAGAAGTATTTACAAAACAAATCTTTGATCAAAAAGAATCCCAAGAAGTCTTTGACATGATTGAACAGATGTATGAAGATACTTATGATACAGAACATAAAGCAGGAGATGGTAAATTTGGTGCAAGAAGAAGAAGCATGTATTTTTCTGACAGACCTTACACTTATTCTGGTACAACAAAACCTGTAAATGCTGGATCTCCTGAACTACAAACTTTAGTAGCAAAAATAACTAAAGACTTAGGCTTCAGTGAAGGTTACTTTGATATGGTCCTTATCAATGAGTATAAAGACGGTACACAAAAAATAGGATTCCATACAGATAATGAACCTATACTTAATAATAAAGGTAAGTTAAATCCTTCTGTAGTAACTATAAGCTTCGGAGATGAAAGAACAATGGTATTAAAAGGAGCAGGTAAAACTCACAAAATACCTATGGCATCAGGATTAGGTTTAATAATGGGTAAAGACGGTCAAATCAATTACAAGCATGGTATTCAAGCTGAGCAAAGTAAAGGAAAGAGATTTAGTATTACACTTAGACATAATGCTGATAAAAGTAGAGGAGTTGATAAAGTTATCCAACCATCCCCAACACAAACTAGTGAGGTTAATTTAGGTTTTAAACTTTCAATAGATAAAACAGGTAAAGACCAAGGTAAAGCTGATTTATCTAATTCTTTCTTAGGGTACGGTGTTTCCAATAGAAAAAGCTCTACGGAAACATACGCTGAAGATGCTAAAAAAACAGGCTTACCAGTTAATGAAGAAATAGTACCTAATGGAAATACTATAACCTTTGTATCTGTTGCTTCTGAAGGAACTTATGTAAATAAAACAGTTAACAAAGCTAAAGAAATTATTGCTGCAGGGGGCACTGTGGTTATGGATAAATCTGGTACAGGATTTGGAGAATCACACTCTAGTTTTAATAAAAAAGGAGAAGGTGCTGTTCAAGATGCTTTAGGCAAACCTACAGGACAAACTTCCAAAGGCTATAACTATTGGGGTAAAAATCCTGAACAACCAACACAAACTAGTGAGGTTAAATATTATGAAGGCAGTATAATTCCAGAACTTAATACAGTATTTGTATTTGGAAGTAATCCAGAAGGTAGACATGGTGCAGGAGCTGCTAAAATCGCTAAAAACCAATTTGGGGCTAAGTATGGTCAAGGGGAAGGTTTACAAGGTAATGCTTATGCTTTACCTACTAAAGATTTAAGAGTAAAAGAAAATAAAGGTCTTAAATCTATTTCTAAAGGAAATATTACAACAAGTATAATTAAACTATATGAAGTAGCTAAACAAAATCCTGATAAACAATTTAAAGTAGCTTATAGAAACACTACAGAAATGTCTTTAAACGGCTATACAGGATTAGAAATGATTGAAATGTTTAATGACGCTGAAGCTTTAATAGATAGACCTTCTAATATTGTATTTAGTAAAGAATGGTTTGACACTGGTAAATTAAACACACAACCAATACAACAAAATATTCAATTAGATTTATTTAATACTAGTACAACAACTGCATCAATGAAAGTTAATGATTCTACAATACGTAGAAATACAGTGGCACAAAGTAATTTCTATAATCCTTTAGATAGTGCACAGATTATTAATATTAGTAATCAAACTGGTGCAATAGTAATAAGTAATAGTTCTAGAACTGTAAATGATAAAGGTACTAGTAAAGCAGGACATGAATTTAAAAACCATAACTTAAAAATAGGTTTACCTGTATATCAATCATTTGCAAAAAGCGGTGGTAAAGATTATGGTAAAGATGCTATTAAAGATCTTAATGGTAAAATAGATCCTGCAGTAAAACAAGAGATAGATGACGCTATTGAACTTATTAAACAAGCTGTAGGTACAGGTACAAATATATTATGGAATGAGAAAGGTTACGGACAACAAATGTTAGAGAAAAATACTTTAACAAATAGTCTATTTGCTCCACAAACTTTCTTATATTTATCTAAAGCTCTTTACGAAAACTTTGGATATTTAAACCCTAGATATTTAAGTACTAGCACAGGTAAAGAGGTAACAGGAATAGTATCCGAGAATCTAACAAATGATCAAATAAAAACAGCAAGAGAAGATCAAGTACTAGATCTTATGAAATCTTGCGGAATTTAAAATTAGAAATATGTCAGTAACTTGTCCTAATATAAACTTATCAGATTGGAAATCTTTAGTAGCTGTTGTAGGTAAATATGAAGCTTATAAAGACTACTTAGAAACAGACGGTAAGATTAGAAATCCTGAAGTTGTAAAAGCTAAAGTTGAATCAAGAAATCCTTTAAATCAGAAAGGAGCTAATTTATTTAATGAAAATCCATCATTTGAAGAAGTATCAAATAGTGTTTTTGATAATAGCATACAACTATCACAAGAAGACTTTAGAAACGGACAAGCATTAGAATTAGCTAACAAAATGAGTGCTGCGTTAGGAGTAGAATATACATTGACTACTCCTGAAGAAGCTACTGAGATTACAAAAGGAGAGTGGAACGGAGAAGGCGGATTCTTTTATAATGGTACAGTATACTACTTGAAGGATAGATTATCAAGTGAGATGGTATTTCATGAGATGGCTCACCCATTTGTGCGGGCAATGTCTATGCAAAACCCTGAGCTATTTAATAAACTATATAACGATTTACTTCAAACAGAAGAAGGTAAATCTATATATAGTTATGTAAAAGATAACTATAGTAACTTAGGAGAAGAAAGCGATTACTTTAAAGAAGAAGTTATTGTAAGAGCATTGACTGTAGCTGGTATGCAGGAGATGAATAACCAAGAACTAGAATCAGGATTTAAAAAATTCATTAAAGAATTAATGTATCAGATCAAGCAGTTTGCTAGAAAAGTTTTTGGAAAAGAAATTAGGATATCTAAACTTTCTCCTACAACAACGTTAGAAGAGTTAGCTAAGATACTATCTGACGGTTCTGCAATTACAATAGACATAGAAGCAGTATCTAATGAAGACATTATTGCCTTTAACAAGGAGTTAAGAGATGAGTTAATCTTAGAAGTTGATCAGATTAAGTTTAAGGAAATGCAGGAAAACATAGATGAATTCTATGATATTACTATGAAGCATTTACAACAACTTAGAAAGAATAGAAACTTTGAAGAGTTAGGTAGATTACTCTATGATGATTTTGGTAGGTCGGATCTTGCAGAAATGAGATCTAACTTAGCACCCTGGCAAACTAAGATTGATAAAAAGATTGAAGAGTTAGAAGGAGAATTAAATGATACTAAAGACAGATCAAGATCTTTTGTTGATTCTATTTTCCGTTTAGAAAGTGTAATAGCAAAGGTGAGAGATCACGTAGAAGATATTGCCACTTCAGAAGATACACAAGATAATGCACAGAAAGCGCATTACTATGCTCAATTTCTAGATCACTATAAAAACTTTATAGCTGATTTTCAGAAAACATTAGTAGATAACGACATTAGATCTAACGCTGCAATATCACAGATAGCAACTGACATCCAAAATGATATAGATAAATCTATACAAAAGCTAGATGACTTTAAATTTAAAGGAGCTGCTGATGTACTATGGGATCAATACAGTGAAATATCTAGAAATGCAGAAGCATTATTCCAAGAAAGATTAAAAGTCTTAAAAGAAGCTAACGCAGGTGAAGGTGCAATAAACTCTGCTTACACAGATTACTACGGTATGAATAAAGCTGAGTACGATGAATACCAAAAACTTCTTAAAGCTAAACAAGAAGGTAAACTACTACCTTCACAAACAGACAGGTATAATGTCCTAACAACAAAATCTCAGAAAGGGTTAAAGATTACTAAGGATAGAATACAACAACTACTAAAAGGACAAGCAGGTGATGCAAACTGGGCTAACAGTTATTTAGAAGGTTACATGTATAATACAGATCCAATTGTTGGAGGTCTTGCATTGTATACAAAAAATGCACTATCAGAAGTGAACGCGATGATAGTAAACAAAGTAAACACATTTGCTGATAGAATAAGACCACTAGCTGAAGCGGCAGGCGTTAACTACTCGCAAATAGGTAAGCTAGGACAAGACTTAGGTTTTAAAGACTTTGTAGCTAAGTACAACGCTGAAACAGGTAAGATGGAACAAATAGAAGTTTGGACATTTCTAAACGAGTTTAAGCA
>Ga0055584_100003188_pt1 | contig 16216 bp, 14 predicted proteins | sample OSDHelmetaG_FD_58716 | JGI IMG/M metagenome (GOLD analysis project Ga0055584, IMG submission 58716) | Pelagic marine sediment microbial communities from the LTER site Helgoland, North Sea, for post-phytoplankton bloom and carbon turnover... | ecosystem: Environmental > Aquatic > Marine >... | reverse complement strand
CGCCGACCTGGCCGCCGACCTGGCCGCCGAGCACGACGCCCCGCCCGCCGGCACCGACAGCGGCCCGCCGTACACCAAGTAGGTGCCCCGCCCCCGCGGGCGGCTCCTCCCCATCGCCCGGGCCTCGTGCCCGGGCGATGTGCTTGGGGGACGGCCCCGGCGTCGTTGCGGCAGACTCCGCACATGACGACGCCCATCCACGACTTGCTCCACTCCATGGCCGGACAGTCCGCCTCGGACCTGTTCCTGTGCGAGGGCAAGCCCCCCGCGATCCGCCGGCACGGCCGCGTCGTCCCGCTGCCCGAAGGCCCGACCAGCCACGCGGAGTTGCAGGCGTTCTTCGACGCGGAACTGAGCGACGCCCAGGCCCAGCGCTTCGAGGACAGCGGGGACCTCGACATCGGCGCGACCCTCTCGGGGCAGCGCTACCGCATCAACCTGGCGCGCCAGACCGGCCGCCTCTCGGCCACGGCCCGGGCGGTGCACAGCGGCGGCCTGGACCTCGACTCCCTGGGCATGCCGGTGGGGCTGGCCGCCCTCGCCGACGCGCCGCGGGGCCTGGTGCTCGTCACCGGGGCCACGGGCTCGGGCAAGTCCACCACCCTCGCCGCGCTCATCCAGCGCATCAACCGCCGCCGCGCCGCCCACATCGTCACGATCGAAGACCCCATCGAGTACGTCTTCACCGACGACCGCTCACGCATCAGCCAGCGGGAGGTGGGCACCGACACGACGTCGTTCCACGCGGCCCTGCGCGGCGTCGTGCGCCAGAGCCCCGACATCATCCTCATCGGCGAGATGCGGGACTCCGAGACCGTGCGGGTGGCCCTGACCGCCGCCCTGACCGGGCACCTCGTGCTCGCCTCGCTGCACACGATCAACGCCACCCAGACGCTTCAGCGCATCCTCGCCTACTTCCCCGACCACCAGCGCGACCAGGTCGCCATGGACCTGAGCCTGTCGCTGCAAGGCATCGCCAGCCAGCGCCTGCTGGCCCGGGACGACCAGCCGGGCCGGGTGCCCGCCGTCGAGCTGGTCACCTGCACCCCGGCGGTGCGCAAGCTCCTGCGGGAGCAGCGCACCGAGGAGCTGTACGACCTCATGCGGAGCATCCGCGGCGAGGAGTGCGTGACCTTCAACCGCTCCATCCTCGATCTGCACCGCCGCGGGCTCGTCGACTACGAGACGGGGTTGCTGCACGCGAGCAACCCCGACGAGTTCGCGCTGCAGGCGCGCGGCATGTCCACGGGCCTGGCCACCTTCGTCCGCCACGACGGCGGCGATTTGGACCAGGAGATCGACATGAAGACGCTGCTGCACGAGGTCCTGGACCGCGGCGCCAGCGACTTGCACCTCTCGGCGGGTCGACCGCCGATCCTCCGGATCACCGGGGAGTTGCAGCCGCTGTCGGACCGGCCGCTGTCCGAAGCCGACATGCGGCTGCTGCTCTACTCGATCCTGTCGGGGCGGCAGCGCTCGATCTACGAGCTGGAGCGGGAGATCGACTTTGCCCTGGCGCTCGACAGCGGCCGGCGGTTCCGGGTCAACGCCTACTTCCAGAAGGGCCGCATGGCCGCGGCGCTGCGGGCCATCCCCAAGGACATCCCCGATCCCGACACGCTGGGGCTGCCGGCGACCCTCATGGAGCTGGGGCGCAAGTCCCAGGGGCTGCTGCTGGTGGTGGGGCCCACGGGCTCGGGCAAGTCGACGACGCTGGCCTGCCTCGTCGACCAGATCAACCGGGACCGCCCCTGCCGGATCATCACCGTCGAGGACCCCATCGAGTACACCCACGTGGGCGTGCGGGCGACGATCGATCAGCGCGAGGTGTTCACGGACACGAAGTCGTTCGCCGCCGCGCTCAAGTACATCCTGCGCCAGGACCCCGACGTCATCCTGGTCGGCGAGATGCGCGACGCCGAGACCGTGGGCGCGGCGCTGACCGCGGCGGAGACCGGCCACCTGGTGCTGGCCACCATGCACAGCAACGACGCCATCGGCGCCGTGGACCGCATCGTGGACACCTTCCCCAGCCACCAGCAGCCCCAGGCCCGCAGCCAGCTGGCGTCGGCCATGTTGGGCGTGGTGTCCCAGCGGCTCCTGCCCCGCAAGGATGGCGGCGGGCGGGTGCCCGCGTTCGAAATCCTCGTCGCGACGCCGGCGGTGCGGAACATCATCCGCGAGGACAAGCAGCACCAGGCCGTCTCGATCATGCAACGCAGCCGTGGCGAGGGGATGGTGACGATGGACCAGTACCTCAAGGCGTTGCTCGACGGCGGGCACATCGCCTGGGAGGACGCGGTCGTGCACGCGACCAACCCGATGTCGCTGCGGTAGCGACTGCTCCCAGCGCCGGCCCTCAGCCCCCGGCCCAGCGTCGGGGCTCGTCGTCGCGGGTGGCGATCCAGAGGTCGAACTCGCCGTCGCCGTCGGGGTCGCACTCGGCGATGACGCGGAAGTCGCCGGGCTCGGGCACCACGACCCGGTAGCGGCAGGGGACGGCGTCGGGCAGCGTCCAGCCCAGGGACTCCCAGGCGACACGGCACGGCCCCCCGAAGCCGAGCATGGCGCGCCCGGGATCGGCGTCGGGGCAGACGGGCAGCGCGCGGGGTGGCAGGCCCTGTTCGAGGCGGGCGAGCTGGGCGGCGCGGATCCCGGCGAGATCGGTGGCCACCCGGGCCGACGCGTCGACGACCGGCGGGTCGCCGCCCGGGAGCGCGTCGCGGACAGCTTCGATGGGCGCGCGCACCGCGGCCGGCACGGGCTCGTCGCGGGAGCTGAGGTACCAACCGGCGGCGAACGCCACGGCCAGGAACAGCGCGGTCGCCGCGGGCGCCAGGCACCCCGGCCGGCGAGTCGTGCGGGCGGCGGGGGCTTCGAACAGGCCGCGGTGCGGCGGCAAGGGGTCGGACGCCATGCCCCCAGGCTAGGCCCCTGGCGGTAGCGAGGCCATACTTCGGATGTGACGACCCACCCCCGGACCTGCCACCTCTGCGAAGCCATGTGCGGTCTGCTGCTGACCGTGGAGGACGGCGCGGTGACGGCCGTCGCCGGCGACCCCGCCGACCCCCTCAGCCGCGGTTTCCTGTGCCCCAAGGCCTTCGCCCTGCCCGACCTGCACACCGACCCCGACCGACTGCGGCGACCCGTTCGCCGCGTCGGCGGCGGGTGGGAGGAGCTCACCTGGGACGCCGCCTTCGACCTCGTCGCCGAGCGGCTGCAGGCGATTCAGCGGGATCACGGCGCCGGCGCCGTCGCCGTCTACCAGGGCAACCCGACGGTCCACTCCCTGGACGCGATGCTGTTCTCGCCGGGCCTCGTCCGGGCGCTGCGCACGCCCAACACCTACTCCGCGACGTCCGTCGATCAGCTGCCTCACCACGTGCTGGGCTGGGCCATGTACGGCCACAAGATGCTGCTGCCGATCCCGGACATCGATCGCACCGACTTCCTGCTGATGCTGGGCAGCAACCCCGCGGCGAGCAACGGCTCGCTGATGACCTGCCCCGACTTCAAGCAGCGCTGCAAGGACCTGACCTGGCGCGGCGGCCGGTTCGTGCTGGTGGATCCGAGGCGCACGGAGACCGCCCGGTTCGGCGAGCACGTGTTCGTGCGGCCGGGCACCGACGCGCTGTTGCTGGCGTCGCTGGTGCGGGTCCTGTTCGACGAGGACCTCCTGGCGCTGGGGACCATCGAGGCGTTCGCCGACGGCCTGGACGAGGTGGGGGCGGCGTTGGTCGGCCTGGAGCCTGAGGCCACAGCGGCCACCACCGGGGTCCCCGCTGAAGCCGTGCGGCAGCTGGCTCGGGACTTCGCGGCCGCGGAGTCGGCGGTCTGCCACGGGCGCATGGGGGTCAGCACCCAGGAGTTCGGGGGGCTGTGCCAGTGGCTGTGTCAGCTGCTGAACGCGCTGACCGGCAACCTGGACCGCGCCGGCGGGGCCATGCTCACGACGCCCGCCGTCGACATCGTGGCCGAGACGTCCCCGGGCCGCCGGGACCGCTGGCGCAGCCGGGTCCGAGGGCTCCCGGAGTTCGGCGGCGAGCTGCCCGTCTCGGCGTTGGCCGAAGAGATGGACACGCCGGGCGAAGGGCAGATCCGGGCGCTGATCACGATGGCGGGCAACCCCGTCCTGTCGACGCCCGACGGGTCGCGCCTGGAGCGGGCCCTGGAGGGGCTCGACTTCCAGGTCGCCGTGGACCCGTACATCAACGAGACGACGCGCCACGCCGACGTGATCCTGCCGCCGGCGACGCCCCTGGAGCGCGACCACTACGACCTCGCGTTCAACGTGCTCGCGGTGCGCAACGTCGCGCGCTTCAGCCCGGCGATCTTCGACAAGCCGGCCGACGCCCGACACGAGTGGGAGATCTTCGCGGAGCTCACCGCGCGGCTGGCGCCGTCGGGGCTCGGCGGGGCCGTGGCTCGGCGCATGGCGAGGGCCGCGGGCCCGCGGGGACTGCTGGCGATCGCCTTGCGGCGCGGGCCCCACGGGCGATTCGGGCCGGGGGGACGCGTGTCGCTGAGTTCGCTGCAGGCGAGCCCGTCGGGCATCGACCTGGGGCCCCTGGAGCCGCGCATGCCGGCCGTGCTGCCGAGCGGGCGGGTTCAGCTGGCGCCGGCGCTGGCCCTCGCCGACCTGCCCCGGTTGCGGGCGCGGTTGGCCGAGCCCTCTCCCCCCTTGGTGGTGATCGGGCGGCGCGATCTGCGCAGCAACAACAGCTGGATGCACAACAGCCGGCGGCTCATGGGCGGCAAGAACCGCTGCACGCTGCTCGTCCACCCCGACGACGCCGCGGCCCACGGCCTCGCCGACGGCGGCCGAGCCACGGTGGGCTCGGCGGTGGGATCGGTTGAAGCGGAGGTGGCGGTGACCGACGAGGTCATGCCCGGGGTCGTCTGCCTGCCCCACGGCTGGGGGCACGGCCGCCCCGGCGTGAAGCTGAGCGTGGCCACCGAGCACCCCGGCGTGAGCCTCAACGACCTCACGGACCCCGCCCGGCTCGACGCCATGACGGGCAACGCGGTACTCAACGGGGTGCCCGTCACCCTGGCGCCCGCCTGATGGCCGCCGAAGTCGAGATCCAGCTGATCGCCCGGGGGGACCTGGACGGAGCGGCCGTGTTCGACGCGGCGGCGCGCTGGCAGCCAACCCCGCCGGTCGTGCGTCGGTTGGAGGCCCGGTACCACCCGGCCCCCGACCTGACCGCGGCGCGCTACGTCCTGCGGGCCCGGCGGGAGGACGAGGCCATCGTCGCGGCGCTCAAGGGGCCGGGGCCGGTGGTGTCGGGGGTGCCGACGCGGCTCGAGATCGAACGGGGGCTCTCCCGGTTCCCCGAGGCCGACGAGGCTCTGCCGGCGGCGTTCGTGGAGGCGCTGCAGGCCGCGGGCATGGGGCGGACGACCTGGCCGGCGTTCGGCTACGGCAACCGTGTGCGGCGGCTTCAGGCGGACCTGGCGCTGCCGGGGGGAGCCGAGCTGGTGGTGGACGTCGGCGTGCTGCAGGCAGGCGAGCGGCAGTTGCCCATCGCCGAGGTCGAAGTCGAGAGCACCGGCGCGACGGCGCAGCAGATCGGCGAGGTCGCCCGGGCCCTGGCCCAGGCCTTGGACCTGCGCCCCAGCGGGCTGTCGAAGGGCGCCCGGGGTCTGGCCCTGCGGGGCGAGCTCGGCGAGCCGAGGCCGGGTTGGCTCGGGCTGCTCGAGGTGGAGGAGCGTCTGCGTCTGGGCGAGGCGCGCAGCGACCGGGTGACCCGGTGGGCCTCGGTGGTGGGCGGGGCTGCGCCGCCGTTGGACAGCGACGAGCACGCCGCGGCAGTGCGGCGGCGGTGGGAAGACGAACTGCGGGGCTGAGCGGCCCCTGCTTCGCTCAGTGAGCGGCGGACCCACCGGCCACGCGGGCCAGCTCTTCGGTCACGAACTGCCCGAGGTTGCGGTACGGGCTCACCGAGACCGCCTCGCCCGTGCGCGGGTCCCAGACGACGTCCAACTCGAGGCCGCCGGCGGGAATGGTCTCGGTCAGGGTGACGCGGGCGAGCACCCGGTCGCCGTCGCGGCCGGTGACCTGGACCTGGAAGTTGCGGGGCGTGTTGGGGTCGTGAGCCATGGCGTCTCCGGAGGGGCCGCGAGGATGCCGAGGCCGCCCGGGCGTGTCCAGAGTCGGGGCTGGTACCCTCCCGCCCCGATGCGCGCCTGCCTTGCCTTGCTGTTGTTCGTCTTGCCCCTGGGTTGCGGGGGGGAAGCGGCGCCTGTCGCGGCCCCGGCCGCGAGCCCGATCCCCGCTGCCCCGGCCGCCGCCCCCACGCCGGCCGGCACCCCCGGCGTCGTCACCGTGCAGAACCTGCCGGCCCCCGGGACCGCCGCCGACGCTTCGGCCACGCCCAAGCGCAAGGTCAAGCGGTGGCTGGGCATGCACGTCGCGAACATGACCGACGCCATCGACGGCGCCCCCAGCGACGCTCGGGCGATGATCACGCGCTCCATCCCCGGCTCCCCCGCCTACACCGCAGGCCTGCGCAAGAACGACGTCATCGTCGAGGCCTCGGGCCAGACCGTGAAGCAGTACCAGGACTACATCGCCCAGGCGCGGACCGTAGAAGTCGGCGAGAAGCTGCCGCTGGTGGTGCTCCGCGGCGGCGAGCGGGTGACCGCCACGCTGACGATGATGGCCAAGCCCCCGGACATCAACGCCTGGCGGCGCAAGCACTTCACGGGCACGACGGGGTTCGAGTACGACCTCGCCACGCTGCGTCCTGCCGGCGGCCGGGTGGCGAGCGCCGACGCCGCGGGCAGGCCCCGGCTCCTGTACTTCTGGGCGACCTGGTGCGGCCCCTGCCGCAAGACCGGGCCATGGATCGACGCGCTGCACCAGCAGGCCGGCGAACGCCTCCAGGTCGCGGCCATCAGCAGCGAGGAGCTGACGAAGCTCAAGCCCTACGTGGCCCGCAGCAAGTCCAGCTACCCCATCGCCCACGACGCCGATGGGGCGACGAAGTTCGACTACGAGGTCAACAAGCTGCCCACCGCCGTGCTCCTCGACGGCGACGGCCGAGTGGTCGCGTGGGACTTCGGCACCGGAGGGATCCGGCGGGTCGTTCGGGAGGCACGAACGCTGCTCGACCTGCCCGAGGCGGGCTGACCCCGATCTGTAAGACGCCGTAAGGTTCTGCGGCGCCCTCGATTGTTTGGGGCCCGTGGTCGACGCGCCCCCCCGCCCTGTGGTTGCATCCGAACCTATGAGTCACGCCACCCGCCTGTCCGAAGCCGACACCCTCGCCGCCATGCGCACCCGCATCGCCGAGGTTCTGCCCGAGGCCGAAATCGCCGTCCGCGGCGGCGGCGGCCACTTCGAGATCGACGTGGTCAGCGCCGCCTTTGACGGCCTCAACACGCTGAAGCGTCAGCGGCTCGTGTATTCGGCCATCAAGGAGTTGATGGCCGGTGACGACGCGCCGGTCCATGCGGTCGACCGCATGCGCCTGTCGACTCCGCAGGCCTGAGAACACCGTGGAGGTCCGCATCTACGGGGCGCGTGGGTCCATCCCCGCTCCCGGGCCCGACACCCTGCGCTACGGCGGCAACACGGTCTGCGTGGTGCTCCGGCTGCAGGACGGGACCTGGTGCATCCTCGACGCAGGCACGGGGCTGAGGGCGTTTGGCAGCGACCTCCCCACGGAGTCCGGCGACCCAAAGCGGCCGATGCACCTGCTGCTGAGCCACCTGCACTACGACCACGTGATCGGCCTGCCCTTCTTCGACGCGATGTTCCGGCCCGAGACGCACCTGAAGATCTGGCCGGTCCGCTCGGGCGTGCCGGTCGCCCGGGGGCCGACGTTCTTCGACGGCGTCAACACGCCCGTACACCACAGCGTCCTGCCCGCGACGATGGAGTACCTGCCTCCCTCCGACGAGCCCTGGTCCGTCGGATCGGCGACCGTGACGCGGCTGCTCCTGAACCACCCTGGCGGCTGCTACGGCATGCGCATCGAGGACTCCGACGGCACGTCGGTCACCTACATGACGGACAACGAGCTGCGCCCCCCGGGGCGTGCCGGCAGCACCCGGGAAGAGCAAGCCGCCTTCGCGAATCAGACCGATCTGCTGATCGTCGACGCCCAGTACATCCCCCAGGACTTCCCCACGAAGTCCGGGTGGGGCCACTCCTCGGTCCCCGAAGCCCTGGACCTGGCGCGCGCCGCCGACCCCGGCGCCACGCTGCTCTTCAGCCACGACCCCGACCGCACGGACGAGGAGCTGGACATCATCGCCGGCAACGCCCAGTCGTTCGCCAACGAGTTCCTGCGGGGGCCCGCGCTGGTGGCGGTCGAAGGGTCACGGTTCCAGTTGAGTGGCTCCGGGCTGACGCCCCTGGTCTGACTGCGCCGGCTCGGGGGTTCGCAGCAGCGGCACGCCGCGCATCGAACCGAGCGGTCCCCCGACCCCGTCCACGCCCCCCCGAATGGCCCCGCCCAGGTCGCCGGCCACCGCGATGAGCTCCTGCTCCGCGGCGTCGATCTGACCGTCCTCGCTGAACCCGACCCCCAGGCCGCTGAGGAACGCATCCCGGCCCTCGGCGACGGTCAGCGGTCGGACCCAGTCGATCTGCACCGACGGGTCGAGCAGGCGGAAGTGAGGGTGGCGAGCCAGGTCCGCCGGGCTCTCCCCGACCTCCCGGGCCTTGGCCCGCATCGACCGCACCACCGCCCCGTAGCGCCGACCCGAGTCGACTCCGTAGCCATACAGCAGCCACCGACGCTGGGGCCCCGACGCCACCGACCACAGGGCCTTGGCCTTGATGTGCGGGTCCTCGTGGTAGCGGTGCTGACCGTTGGCGCCCAGCTCCGCGAACGCTCGCAAGGACGAGGGCCGCGGCACCACAGGCCCCGCCCCGGACCACACCCCCAACGACAAGACGACCGCCACGAAGGCGGGCCTCCAGCCCGCCGCGGCGGTCCAGGCCAGCAACGCGACGACCAGCGGCAGGTAGTAGCGGCTGTTCTCGGGTGGCCCCAGCATCGCGTGGGACGCCGCCAGGGCCGGCACCAGCGCCGCCGTCACCGCCAACGCCGGCCGGTGCCCGGGGCGCCGGCCCACCCGGACCGCGCACGCCGTGCCCAACACGGCCAGCGCCGCCGCCGAGACCAGCCGGATCGGAGTCGGCTCCAGCCGCCCCCCGGTCCAGGCGGCCGGCAGCTCCACCAACAACCGGTCCCAGCGCAGCGCGTCCACCCCCAGCAGGCCGATCAGCGGCAGCCCGCCACGGACCGCCAGCGCCTCCTGCAGCCACGGCACGGCGAGGGCCCACCACCCCAGCAGGACGGCCGCCGCGCCCACCGCCAGCGTCCAGCCGCGGTCCCGGGCGTGCCAGGCGACCAGGGCCCCCGCCGTGACCAGGTGCAAGTAGGAGAACACGCAACCCGCCCCGAGCGCAGCGCCCAGCAGCAGGCCGCCGACCGCCGACCCCTCGCGCCGCCACCGGGCGTGCAGCAACGCCAGGACCGGCCACGCCAGGAGCGCCTCGGGCAGGCTCCCCCACGCCCGGATCCCGTAGTGGAGCACGTCGGGGCTCAGCGCCAGCAGCGGCCCCAGCAGCGCCGCTCCTGCGGGTTCCCGGCGCGCCAGGCCCCAGGTCGCCAGGGCCACGCCCACCACGGCCACCAGCGCCGCCACCAGCGGCCCCGCCAACAGGTCCGTGGCCCCCAGCCGAAGCGCCGCGGCCACCGGCCAGCCAATGAGCCACGAGCCGCCTTCGTACCGGGTGACCGAGCCGACGTAGAAGCCCGGGGCCGCGCCGCCGGCCATGAGCTTGCCCAGCAGCAGCGTGTGCAGCTCGTCGGGGTCGAGGCCCCCACGCTGGCCGAGCCGCCACCACAGCGCGCCCGCGAAGACGGCCGTCGACGCCGCCGTGGCCGGGACGCGCCGGGACGCGCCCAGCTTCGTGGCGGCCGCGACGAAGCTCAGAAGTGCATCCCCAGGCTCGCGCCGGAGACCACAGACCAGCCCCCGCCCCACTGGGCGCCCGCCTCCCAGGCCACCGGAAAGTCGGCTTCGGTGCTGCCGGTGGCGGCGTTCTTGGGCAGGTCGAGGCCCACCATGCGCAGGGCCTGCACGCCCCAGTCCAGGCGAATGGGTCCGGCGAACGTCGGCGGCGCGGGGCCCGCCAGGCCCAGGCCAAAGCCGATCGTGTGCACGTCGCTGTCGAGGATCGCCGCGCGGCCGTCGCCGGGCGTCACCGCGCCCCCCTGAATGCGGTAGCCGAGCCGGATGGTCAGTTCCAGCAGCTGGTCCGCCCTGGGCAGCGGCACGCCCGGCGGCCTCAGCTCGCCGCCCAGCGCGAGGTCCCAGGCGTCGTGGAATCCGGCGCCCTCGGTGTCCCGCGCCGTCTGCACGGGGAAGTCGATGACGTTGTCGCCGTCGGCGCCCTTGAGCACGAGATCCAGGAACCCCTCCTCGCCCTCGAGGCCGCCCACGACCTGCCCGAAGCTGGGGTCCAGGCGCGACCAGTCGTTCCACTGCACGTCGACCGTGGCGGCCCAGCGCAGCTGATCGGCGGCGAATGAGATCCGCACCTGGTGGGGGTCGTAGAAGTCCACGAGGCCCAGGAACACCTGCGCCTGGATGCGCTCCACGAGCGAGAACAGCGGGTTCAGCTCCTCGAGCCCGTCCACCAGGATGTCGAGGCCGATGGGGTCGATGCGGGTGATGGACTCCGAGCGGTACGCGACCCCGACCCGGTACCCGACCAGCGCCGCGTGGGCCGTGCCCAGATCGAACGCGATGGACGCCTCGGGGCGGATGACGGGCCGGGCGATGAGGTCGACGTTGGACAGCACGACGTCGATGCGGCCGTCGGCGCCGTCGTCGCGCCCGATGAGGTCCAGGTCGACGTCGATGATGCCCCGAGGCCGCACCGACAGCCCGACACCAAGCCAGAGGCCGCCCTGGTGGATGTGCTCGATCGAGCGACTCCCGCCGGGCACCCCCCGAACCGGGATCTTCCCCGCGAGGCTCGCCGCCGCCAGGGTCCGGCCGTAGCGGCTCTGCCACCGCATGGAGTACGGAACCCACGGGTCCTTGGTGTCGTGGTGGTAGAGGTTCGGCAGCGAGGCGACGACCCAGGCCCCGCCGCGCAGCCAGGGGCCCAGGTTCTTGACCAGGTCGATGGTCACGCCGCCGGGCTGAACGGCCACCTCGGGGGCGGGCCCGCCGCCGTCGAGTCGCGTCAGGCCCTCCACCTCGCTCAGCCAGACCTGCCCCGCCAGCCCGCCCAACCGCATGAAGTCGCCGGCCCCGAAGCCGATGGCGGCGGGCTGGTTGATGGCCCCGGCGCCGCCGTCCTCGAGCAGCGACCCGGCCCCGGCCAGCCCCAGCGAGGGGATCGTGGCGGCGTAGAGATCGTCCTGGCTCGCGGCGGCCGGCGCGGCCACCAGGAGCAACGCGGCAAGCAGCCTCAAGGGTCGCCGTCCTGCCCGCCCCAGCGCGGCATCGCCGCGTGGTCGGGCACCTGCCAGTTCGTGCGCCACAGCGACGAGGCGCCGTCCACCCGCAGCGTCTCCCCGGTGATGTAGGAGGCCGCCGGCGAGCACAAGAAGACGACGGAGCTGGCGACTTCCTCTTCGCTGCCCAGGCGCCGGGCGGGGATGTCGTCGCCCATCTTCTTGAAGACCTCCTGAAAGAACGCGTCGTAGGTCTGCACGCCCGACGACCAGATGATCCCGGGGGCGACGGCGTTGACGCGCACGCCGCGGTGGGCCCACTCCACCGCCATGGTCTTGGTGAGGTTGTCGACGCCCGCCCGCGCAGCGCCGGTGTGGGCCATGCCGGGGAACCCGCGCCACATGTCGGCGATGATGTTGACGATGACCCCGCCGTGGTCCTCCATCCACGCCCCGAACGCCTCGCGGCTGCACAGGAACGGGCCCGACAGGTTCGTCTCGATGACGGCCTTCCAGCCCTTCGTGCTGATGTTCCCCACCGGGCTGGGGAACTGGCCGCCCGCATTGTTGACGAGGATGTCGATGCGGCCGAACCGCTCGATGGCCGCCGCCATGAGCGCCTTGACCGCGTCTTCGTCGCGCACGTTGCAGGGCACCGCGGCGGCTTCGATGCCGGCGGCCGCCAGCTCGTCCACGGCGGCGGTCAGCCGCTCCTCTTTGCGGGCGGCCAGCACGACGCGGCAGCCCAGCTGGCCCAACTCCCGCGCGATGGCCAGGCCGATGCCCGAGCCGCCCCCCGTGATGATGGCCACCTGGCCGTCGAACAGTCCGTCGCGGAATACCGTCGGTGCACTCATGGCGCGGAAGTCTACAGGGGCGGAGGCAAGCCCCGATCCCGGCGGGCGATGGGCTTGTGGCATCCTCGCGCCGCTTCGGAGGACCCTGTGCTCATCACCACCGCCAAGCGGATCGCCGACGCCCCGGCGTTCAGCAACTTCATCATCGCCATCATCGTGCTCGCGGGCGCGGTGGTCGGAATCCAGACCTACCCGTCCATGGTGGCGGCGCACGGCACCGTGCTGCACGCGTTCGACGCGGTGATCCTCTGGATCTTCGTGGCCGAGATCATCATCAAGATGACGGCCGAGTCGCCGAAGCCGTGGCGCTACTTCTTCGACCCCTGGAACGTCTTCGACTTCCTCATCGTCGCCGTCTGCTTCATGCCGATGGAAGACGCGAGCTTCGTCGCGGTGCTGCGCCTGGCGCGGCTGCTGCGCGTGCTGAAGCTGGTCAAGGCGCTGCCCGAGCTGCAGGTCATCGTCGGCGCACTGCTGCGCTCGATCCCGTCGATGTTCTACATCTCGATCCTGCTGTTCCTGGTCTTCTATCTCTACGCGGTGCTGGGCGTGTTCCTGTTCACGGACAACGACCCCGTGCACTTCGCGGACCTGCAGACGTCGATGCTGTCGATGTTCCGGGTGTCCACCCTCGAGGACTGGACGGACGTCATGTACATCAACATGTACGGGTGCGATTTGTACGGGTACGAGGGCAACCCCCGGTGCGTCGCGCCCAAGGCCTACGGTTGGTGGTCGGCGGCGTTCTTCAGCAGCTTCGTGATGATGTCGACGTTCGTGGTCCTGAACCTGTTCATCGGCGTGATCATGAACGGCATGGAGGCGGCCCAGAAGGAGGTCGACCGCCGCGACGACGGCGCCCTGGCGGGCCGGCTGGCGTCGGTGGCCGAGCAGCTCTCGGTGCTGCAGGTCGAGCTGGACGGGTTGGTCGAAGAGGCCCGGCGGCGGAAGCCGTGACCCCCCGCTGCCTCCTGTGTCCCCAGGCGCCGACCGAGCACCTGCTGGCGTGGGAGCGCGGCCACGACATCCACCGTTGCACGGCCTGCGGGCTGATCTTCGCCACCCCCCTGCCCTCGGCCGACGAGCTGGCCGCCTGGTACCAGGGCTTCGCCTACCACCGACCCACGGCCGACGCCGTGGCCGCCGGGGTCGCCGACCGGGAGGCCGAGCTGGCCCGCTGGTTCGACGTCCGCCCCGGGGCGCGCTGGCTGGACTTCGGCGGCGGCAACGGGCTGGCCGCCGAGGCCGCGCGGCGTCTCGGGTTCGACGTCACCTTCCTCGAGTTGGATGCGTCGGCGGCGGAGTTCGCGGTGCAGCAGCTCGGGCTGCCCGCTGAGCGGGTCCACACCGACCCCGCGACCCTGCCCGACGGGGGCTTCGACGCGATCTTCAGCGACAACGTCGTCGAGCACGTGCCCGACCCCGTCGGCTTCGTCGGCGACTTGTACGACCGCCTCGCGCCGGGGGGCCGGTTGGTGCTCAAGACGCCCCGGGCGGGCGCCGGCGAGGTGCTCTTCTATCCGTCGATCTGGGGCAAGGGCTACCTGCGCCGGGCGCTGCGCACGAACCCGCCGATCCAAGCCCTGGCGGCCTTCCGCCAGAGGTGGTGGTCGTGCGATCCCCCGCGGCACCTGTACGGGTTCAGCGACGACTCGTTGGTGCGCCTGGCCGAACGCGTCGGCGCCCCGGCGCGGGTCGAGAGCTACCGGGTGCCGCTGTGGGCCTACTCGGTCAGCAAGCGAGTCTTCCGGCGGCCCCGCTCCGGTGCCGACGCAGCGCGCAAGGTGATCGCCGCGCCGCTGCTGCCCGGCGAGTGGGCCTTGAAGGCCGTTCAGGCCGCCGCGGTGCGGGCCGGCCGGGTCACCGCCGGGGGCGCCGCGCTGATCCTGGAGAAGCCGCTCAGTCCCGCTTCATGAGCGCGGCGGCGGCGTAGCGCCGCTCCAGCTGCGCGCGTCGCCGCTTGTGGTTGCGGACGGCGTTCTTGCGGCCCGGAGCGTGAGGCAGCAAGACGAGGTCCCAGCTGGCCTTCTTGTTGTCGTAGCGCTGGTAGCGGCTGCGGCTGTTCTTGCGGTCCTTGGGGAACGTCGAGTAGTCGACGACGTCGTCGGTGCGGGGCCCGACGCCCTCGCCGAGGACCAGCCAGACCTCGCCGTCCCGCTGCGCCTCGCCGACCTCGGCGCGGTGCATGCCCGCGGTGAGGCTCAGGCGGTCCCCGGGCTGGACCGCTTCGCCGTCGATGCGCAGCGGGGGCAGGGCGGCGGCGCCGCGGACGGTGACGGTGTAGTCGCCGTCGACCAGCAGCTCGAAGCTCCGCCGGCCCGGGCTGCTGCCGGCGTCCCACCGCAGGCGGGCTCCGTGCACGTACAGGTTGGGGGCCAGGGGCGGGTACGACAGGTACAGCAGCTTGCGCTCGGGGCCCTTCAGGTAGCGGTCCCGGGTCATGTAGTTGCGGGCGAAGAACCGCACCTGCTCGGCCCGCAGTGTGTCCGCGAGGAAGTTGCGCTGCCGCGCCCGGCGGCCGGTGCGCTGCTGGGCCGTCAGGTAGCCGACGACCTCGGGGTAGTTGGGCACGACGTTGATGCCCGCGAGGTAGGGCACGGGCTCGGGGAACAGCTCGTGGACCCGCTCGGCGAGGGCTTCCTGCCCCCGGGAGTCCACGACCCAGGCCTGCTCGAAGGCGGTGCGCTGCCCGGGGAGCTGGCTCAGCAGCAGCGCTCCGACGGCGGCGGCGCCCAGGGGGCCCGCGGCGCGGCCGAGGGGCTTGATGGCGGCGAACGCGGCGCCGAGGGACACCAGGGCTTCGGCGGCCGGCAGGGCCAGGAGCGGCTCGATGGAGCTGATGTAGTACGGGAAGAAGCCGCGGTGGATGGGCATGACGCCCACCAGGGCGGCGGCGACCAGCGCCGACGCGGCGACGCGGCCGTCGCGCCGGAACAAGGAGATCAGCAAGCCCACGGGCGCCGCCAGCCAGAGCACCGGGGCGCGCTGGACGGCCGTCGCGAGCCAGGTGACCTTGTCGTCCCAGGGCACGCCGCCGCCAAAGGCGGTCTTGGCGGCCACGGCCACGGTGCTCGTGAGCACCCCGCTGCCTTCGGTCGACACGACCACCATCCCGCCGAACCACAGCGCGAGGCAGGCGCCGCCGACCGCCACGGCGACGCCGGCGTCCCGAGCGCGGGGGCCCCACCCCGGCGCGGGCAGCGCAGGGCGGGCGATGAGCCACGCGGCCGCGAGGCCCGCGGTGTTGTAGGCCGACTTCTGGCTGCACAGCACGGCGGCGGCGACGAGCACCGCGCCGGCGGCCACCGTCCACGGACGCCACGTCCGGCTCCACAGGACCGCGATGGCGGCCAGCGTCAGGGGCGTGGTGAAGCTGTCGGTGCGGACCTCGATGCTGTGGGTGCCCCACAGGCCGGCCGTCGCCAGCAACAAGACGGCGACGGGGCCGAGGAGTTGCCGGTCCCAGCCGGCGTCGCCGCGGGGGGTCGCGAGCCAGCCGACGAGGCCCAGCGACGCCAGCGACGCCGCGATGGTGGCCCAGCGCGAGGCGTGCAGGACGGTCACGGGATCGTCGAACGCCATGACCGGGGACAGCGCCAGGAACAGCAGGCCAGGGCGACCGGGCAGGTAGACGTCGCCGGCCCAGAAGCGGCGGGCGTGCCACAAGACGTTCAGCTCGTCGGAGTGGAACCCTGCGCGCAGGCCGTACGGCACCATCCAGGCGGCGGCGGCGACGCCGAGCACGAGGAGGAGGGCGGCGCGGAGCGTGGAGGGGCGCACGGTCCGTAGCTACCACGAACCCAGGGTTGGGGTCGCTGGGGGCGGGGGGCGCCGGCGGGGGGTGGGGTCGGCGGGGCTCGCGGGCACGGGGCGAGACCGGAGGGCTTGGCCCGGGGGGCGAGACCGGAGGGCTTGGCCCGGGGGGCG
>Ga0055584_100003187_pt1 | contig 16220 bp, 15 predicted proteins | sample OSDHelmetaG_FD_58716 | JGI IMG/M metagenome (GOLD analysis project Ga0055584, IMG submission 58716) | Pelagic marine sediment microbial communities from the LTER site Helgoland, North Sea, for post-phytoplankton bloom and carbon turnover... | ecosystem: Environmental > Aquatic > Marine >... | reverse complement strand
AAACAGTCCATCTACAGTTTTCAAGGTGCCGACCCCTTCATGTTCGGCCATACAAGCGAGCATTTTTCCGAAAATGCGTTGAACGCCGGTAAGGCTTTTGAGCCAGTGGAACTGGAAAGGTCCTATCGTTCCACGGCATCGATCCTGAAAACCGTTGATAAAATTTTTGAAAATGAAAATGCCCGCCAGGGACTGACCTTTAACGAAAAGCCAATTATCCATCACTGGGAGCGCCACGGACAAGCCGGGCTTGTGGAACTGTGGCCAACCATCAAGAAGGGCGAGGCCATCGAGGTTAAACCCTGGGATGCCCCCCTTGACCGTCTTGCCGTGGACAGCCCGGAAGATCGCATGGCCGGGCGCATCGCAAGCACCATTAAAGGCTGGCTTGATGATGGGGAAGAGCTGCCCTCAAGCGGGCGTCCCATCCGCGAAGGCGACATCATGATTTTGGTGCGCCAGCGTGGCAGCTTCGCAGAAAAAATGGTCAACACCCTTAAGCAACACGACATTCCCGTCGCCGGGGCCGACCGTATGGTCCTGACAGAACAATTGGCAGTGATGGACCTTCTGGCTCTGGGACGATTCGTGTTGTTGCCCGAGGATGACCTGACCCTGGCTGTGGTCCTGAAGGGACCGCTATTTGGTTTTACAGACAATGATGACCTGTTCCCCCTTGCTTACGGACGTAAAGGGACCTTGTGGCAGGCCCTGAAAGATAGCGCCGGCAACAACGCAAAATATGGTCAAGCCTTTGAGCGGCTTTCCGAACTACTGGCCCGCGCCGACTACATGCCGCCCTATGAATTCTATGCCCAACTACTTGGCCCGGAAGGGGCGCGCAGGGACCTGCTGGCGAGACTGGGCCAGGAAGCCGATGATCCCATAGACGAATTTTTAAGCCTGACCCTTGATTTTGAGCGCGAGCATGTGCCGTCCCTGCAAGGCTTCCTAAGCTGGATCGAAGCCGGACGCACCCAGATCAAGCGGGATCTGGAACAAGGCCGGGGCGAGGTCCGTGTCATGACGATCCATGGCTCAAAAGGCTTACAGGGCAATATCGTTTTCCTGCCCGATACCTGTTCTGTGCCAACGTCGCGCCATGACTCAAAACTGCGTTGGATACATGATCCTGAACCGGCCCTTCTGTGGGCCCCGGCAAAAGATCAGGAAGAAAGTCGCACCACCGCTTTGGCTGAAGAAAACAAGCAATTACGCGACCAGGAATATCGCCGCCTGCTTTATGTGGCCATGACAAGAGCCCGCGACCGCCTGTACATCGGCGGTTGGGAAGGCAAAAACAAACCCAGCGATGATTGCTGGTACAATCTCATTGAGCCGGCCTTTAAGCAGATCGCCGAAGAAGTCGTCACGGCCAACGCCGAGAGCGTTCTCAGGCTATCAAACCCGCAAGAAGACCCCCCCGATGGCAAGCTTGAGACAGCCACCAGCGAGACAGAAAACATTCTCAGCCCACCGGATTGGGCCTTAAGGCCGCCAGCACCGGAGCCAGAGCCGACAACACCCCTGAGCCCGTCCCGATTGTCAGAAGACGAGGAGCCCGCCGTGCGATCGCCATTTGACGGCGATGACGGGGCGCGCTTCAAACGCGGCACCCTGATCCATCGCCTGCTGGAAGGCTTGCCTAATCTGGCCCCGAAAAAATGGGCCGCAGCGACGGCCGCATATCTGGCCAGGCCCGTCCATGATCTTAATGCGGACCAGCAAAGCGCCATCGCCGAAGAAGTCTTAAGCGTTATGGAAGACCCCCAATTCAAGGCCTTGTTCGGGCCGGGCTCAATAGCCGAAGTGCCCATAAACGGCATGGTTGGGGGCCACGTCATTTCCGGGCGAATTGACCGCCTGGCAATCAACGACGAGCAAATCACCATCATTGACTACAAAACAAACAGACCACCGCCCAAAAATGCTGAAAGCGTCGCCCCTGCTTATCTGGGACAAATGGCTGTTTATCGTGCTTTATTGCGAGAAGTTTACCCAGGGCGAAAAGTGGCGTGTTTACTGGCCTGGACCGATGCAACTCGCCTGATTAGCCTACCCGATGAATTATTGGATCGCTACGCACCTTGACGCCAGCCCATTGGCTGCCTAGATTCATTTTACTGAATGATTTTTGTACCCATCTATTATTATAGGACCGAATAAATGCCCATAGCCGTTACCGACGATTCCTTCGAAGCCGATGTTAAAGGCTCTTCCTTGCCGGTAATCGTCGATTTTTGGGCTGAATGGTGCGGCCCCTGCAAGCAAATCGCCCCGGCCCTGGAAGAAATTGCCGTCGAAATGGAAGGCAAAGTCACCATTGCCAAACTAAACATCGACGAAAATCCGACGGTTCCCTCCCAGTACGGCGTGCGTGGTATTCCCACCTTGATGCTATTTAAAGACGGGGAAGTGGCGGCGACCAAAATTGGCGCCCTGCCAAAAAACAAACTGCTGGAATGGGTCCAGTCGGTTATCTGAATTCTTCAAAAATTATCCTTGGGAATGAAAAAACCTGCCCTAATGGGCAGGATTTTACCGCTATTTTTTACATAATATGAAAACGTCATGGCCTTTCAAGGCGATGGTGCGTATACCTTTTTCTCTGCTTTATCCAATAAACCAGGAAAGAGAGTAACGGCCCCATGGTGACCACATCCTTTACCCCGCCCAGACGTGTCCTGATGGGACCCGGACCTTCCGACGTTCATGCCCGTGTTCTTCAGGCCATGGCGCGTCCAACCATCGGCCATCTGGATCCTTCATTTGTCACCATGATGGACGAACTCAAGGATCTTCTGCGCTACGCATTCCAGACAACCAACGCCTTGACCTTGCCAGTTTCAGCCCCAGGGTCGGCGGGCATGGAAACCTGCTTCGTTAACCTGATTGAACCGGGTGATACGGTCATCGTTTGTCAAAATGGTGTCTTTGGCTCTCGCATGAAGGAAAACGTCACGCGCGCCGGGGCGACGGCGGTGATGGTTGAAGACGAATGGGGGACAGCCGTTGACCTTAATAAGGTTGAAGAGGCCCTGAAAGCCAACCCGGGGGCAAAAGCCCTGGCCTTCGTACATGCTGAAACCTCTACAGGCGTGCTATCCGACGCCAAGGCCTTGTGCGCCCTTGCTGCCCAGCACGGAGCCCTTTCCATTGTCGATGCGGTGACGTCCCTGGGGGGAGCCCCTTTAATGGTTGATGACTGGGGCGCGGACGCCGTTTATTCAGGCTCCCAAAAGTGCCTGTCATGTGCGCCGGGCATCTCACCGGTGACCTTCAACGACAAGGCCATTGAGATCATCAAGGCCCGCAAGACCCCAGTACAAAGCTGGTTCTTGGACCTGACATTGGTGATGAATTACTGGACCGACGGCTCAGGCGCACCGCGTGCCTACCACCACACGGCCCCGGTTAACGCGCTGTATGGTTTGCATGAAGCGTTGGTTATGCTGCAAGAAGAAGGCATTAAAAACGCCTGGGCCCGGCACCGCAAAAACAGCGATGCCCTTCGCACCGGTTTTCAGGCCATGGGCCTGGAACTTCTGGTCGGCGAAGATGCCTACCTGCCACAATTGACGACGCTCCGCGTTCCCGAAGGTATCGATCATGCAGAAATCCGCCGCCGCTTGCTCAACAACTATGATTTGGAAATTGGGGCCGGTCTGGGCGACCTTGCCAGTAAGGTCTGGCGCATTGGCCTGATGGGCGAAAGCTCAAGTCCAGCCCATGTCCTCTTGTGCCTGAGCGCTTTGGAAGGAACCCTTAGCGAGATGCAGGCCCCGATCAGCAAAGGCGAAGCCATTGCGGCGGCTCAGGCTGTCCTGTTTGACAGTTAAGTCTCAGGCGTTTTCTTTAAGAATAGTTCCGGCCAAATAAAGAGAGCCCGCGATAATAACGCGGGCTTCTTCTTTTTGCCCGGCAATATCGTCAAGGGCGGCCTCAACACTATCCGCCACGGCCCCATCCATACGCAAATTCAGGGCTTCCGACGTCACTTCCTGGGCGCTCAAGGTGTTTTCTTCGCCGGGAATGGCAATGCCACGAAACAGTCCCAATCGGCCTTCAAGGGGACTCAGGAATTCCCCCGGGGCTTTCGAGTTGAGCATGCCAAAGATCATATGCAGCGGCTTGTCGCGCCACGTGCGAGCGTGCTTTGAAATCATCTTTCCCGCGGCACCATTATGGCCACCATCTAGCCAAAGCTCCCAGCCATCGGGCAATTTGTCGATGAGAGGACCGCTTGTCAGGCGTTGCAGGCGGGCCGGCCATTGGGCGCTTTGCAGGCCCAGGGCAATGGCGCTGTCAGGGATATCAAAGCCGGGTAGGCGCTCAAGGGCGGCAATGGCCAGCCCGGCGTTTCTGAGCTGGTGTGCCCCCCTTAAAGCCGGGGTTGGAAAGTCCCGGGATGTCTTTGTTGCACCCATATTGGAATCAAAGGCCATGCCGTTACCGGCTTTACGCACGGACCAGTCTTTGCCTTCTATGGCCAGAGGGGCCCCGGCCTGTTCAACCAACTTGCAAAAATTCTTTTCTTCCCGGCGTTCCTGCTTGGCTGAAAGACACGGCACGCCCGGCTTCACAATACCCACCTTTTCAGCAATGATTTCTTTTAGGGTATCCCCTAGAAATTGCTGATGATCCATGGACACCGGGGTGATGATGGTCAGGGCCGGATTATCAATAACGTTGGTCGCATCAAGCCTGCCACCAAGCCCGGTTTCCAACAACACCACATCGGCCTCAGTTCTGGAAAAGGCCAGAAATGCCGCCGCCGTGGTAATTTCGAAATAGGTTATGGGCTCACCTGCGTTGAGCTCTTCACATTCTTCCAGAACTTTCGAGAGTGCTGCGTCATCAATAAGCTTTCCGGCCAGACGAATGCGTTCGTTAAAGCGCACAAGATGCGGCGAGATATAGACATGCACCCGAAGGCCCGCGGCTTCCAGCATGGCACGCAGGAAGGCAATGACCGAGCCTTTGGCATTGGTTCCGGCAACATGAATGACGGGGGGCAATTGACGTTCGGGATTACCGAGACGCCTGAGCAAAGTTTCAACGCGACCAAGGCTTAAATCAATGACCTTGGGATGCAGCGCCATCAAACGCTTCAGGATGGCGTCGCTATCACTCAGTTGGGGTCTCCAGCGCCAGGACGTCACCGGCAGGGCCTGTGTTGATCAGAAGGCCGATAACCCGAACCAGGGTATCGCGCAGATCCTGACGGCGCACGACCATGTCGACCATGCCGTGATCAAGCAGATATTCCGCCCGCTGGAAACCTTCCGGCAATTTTTCACGGATCGTCTGTTCAATGACACGGGCCCCGGCAAAACCGATAACCGCGCCGGTTTCCGCAATGGCCACATCACCCAGCATGGCGAACGAGGCAGAGACACCACCCGTTGTCGGGTCGGTCAAAACAACAATGTAAGGAAGACCCGCATCCTTGACCTCTTCGACGGCGATGGTCGTACGAGCCATTTGCATGAGCGATAAAATACCTTCTTGCATGCGCGCCCCACCGGAGGAAGGTACAACAATCAGCGGTGCATTTTGCACCACCGCGAGACGGGCCGCGGTGACCAGACCTTCACCAACACCCACACCCATGGAGCCGCCCATGAAGGCGAAATCGAGGGCCGCAATAACCACGTTGAGGCCGCCCATGCGCCCGTGGGCAACCGTAAGCGCATCCTTAAGACCGGTCTTGGCCTGGGCTTCTTTCAGGCGGTCTGAATATTTTCTACGGTCACGAAATTTAAGGGGGTCAGCACTGGCTTCGGGTAAATCAATGCTCTGGTATTCACCGTTATCAAACAGCATTTTCAGGCGCTCAGCCGAGCCCAGGCGCAGATGATGGCCGCAATGGGGGCAGACCCTGAAATTCTTTTCCAGGTCCCGGTGGAAGATCATTTCTTCGCAACTGGGACACTTGTGCCACAGGTTATCGGGAATGTCTTTCTGCCCACCAACCAATTGCTTGAGCTTGGGGCGGACGATATTTTTAAGCCAGTTCATCTAAGCGTCACCTTTCGCGGATGGCTGTACACCTTTTGCCAGATCGGCGACAAAATCCAGGGCGTGGCCGACCAGCCCGGCCTTTGCATTGCCATCCTCATCCAGATTAGTTTCGATAATATTGACCAGGGCCGAACCGACAACGGCGGCCTCGGCGATGTTTCCGACCTCAGCCACCTGAGCTGGCGTTTTGATGCCAAAACCCACGGCGATTGGTAAATCAGTGTGTTTTTTCAATCTGTTATAAGCATTCTGAATATCACTGGTCGCAGCAGATGCAGTCCCCGTAATGCCGGTAATGGAGACATAATAGACAAACCCGCTGGCTTTCTCGACCACCCGGGACAAGCGTGCATCGTCGGTGGTTGGCGCGCTCAGGAAGATAAAATTAATCCCCGCCTTCATGGCCGGATCACACAATTCACTTTCTTCCTCGGGCGGCAAATCAACAATGATCAGGCCATCAACACCTGCTTTTTTAGCATGGCTGAGAAACTTGTCCGGGCCATAAACATAAATAGGGTTATAATAACCCATGAGAATAATCGGCGTTTCATCGTCGTCTTCACGAAAAGCCCGCACCATATCCAGGGTTCGACTCATTGTATGACCAGCCTTAAGGGCGCGGCCAGAGGCTACCTGAATGGCCGGGCCATCGGCCATGGGATCACTGAACGGCATGCCCAGTTCAATCAGATCAGCACCCGCGCCGGGCAACCCTTTGAGCATTTCAAGAGATGTCTCATAATCCGGGTCGCCAGCCGTTGAAAAAGTGACAAGGCCGCCGCGTCCTTCACTGGACAGTTTGGCAAAACGCCGGGCGATGCGGGTTTCTACGGGGGCGCTCATTATTCGACCCCAAAGGTCATGCCGGTGGCTGTGGCCACGGTGTTTAAATCCTTATCACCACGACCGCTCATGTTCATGACGATGACATGGTCGGGCGGATAATCCGCGGCAATTTTCATCACATGGGCGATGGCGTGGGCGGATTCCAGGGCCGGGATAATGCCTTCCAGACGGGTGCATAACTGAAAGGCGTCCAGGGCTTCCTGATCGGTGATGGAAACATATTTAGCGCGACCAATATCATGCAGCCAGGAATGTTCCGGGCCAATGCCTGGATAATCCAGGCCTGCGGAAATGGAGTGAGCCTCGGTTATCTGACCATCATCATCCTGCAGCAAATATGTGCGATTGCCATGCAAGACCCCGGCGCTACCGGCGCTTAATGAAGCCGCATGCTCGCCTGTTTCAATACCCTTTCCGGCCGCTTCGACAGCGATGATTTCAATTTCATTATCATCAAGAAACGGGTGGAACAGGCCCATGGCGTTGGAGCCCCCGCCAATACAAGCAACCAGTGTATCGGGCAATTTTTCTTCGGCTTCCAGTATCTGGCCGCGGGTTTCCTCGCCAATGACCGACTGGAAATCCCGAACCATGGCCGGGAAGGGATGCGGTCCTGCGACGGTGCCAATGATGTAGAAGGTATCTTCAACATTGGTGACCCAGTCACGCAGGGCTTCGTTTAGGGCGTCTTTCAGGCTTTTCGACCCGGCCGTCACAGGCCTGACCTCAGCCCCCAGCATTTGCATACGAAATACATTCGGGGCCTGACGCTCGATATCCTTGGCCCCCATGTAGACGACGCACGGAAGATCAAACAGGGCACACACCGTTGCCGTCGCCACACCGTGCTGGCCGGCACCTGTTTCGGCGATAATGCGGGTCTTGCCCATGCGCTTGGCCAGCAAAATCTGACCGACGCAATTATTGATCTTGTGGGCGCCCGTATGGTTCAGGTCTTCACGCTTGAAATAAATCTTGGCCCCGCCCAGATGACTGGTCAGCCGCTCGGCAAAATAAAGCGGGCTTGGACGGCCCACGTACTGGGACAGATAGTACCCCATCTCACGGGCGAACTCAGGGTCTTCCTTGGCCGTCTCGTAGGCTTGCTCAAGCTCGAGAATAAGCGGCATCAATGTTTCGGCGACAAAGCGCCCGCCATAGATGCCAAAACGGCCATTTTCATCGGGTCCAGCCCGGTATGTGTTGGGAGTATTCATGCGGCGCATAATAAAGCACAACAAAGCCCCGGTTGGGAGGAAAATCTACTCATTTTCCGGGTTTTCTGTGATCTTTAAAGAGTCTGCGCCAGGGCTAGTAGCTCTGAAATTTTTTCCGGGCTCTTAACACCGGGCGCATCTTCAACCCCGCTTGAGACATCAATCGCCGTCGCGCCGCTTATTTCTACGGCCTGGGCAAGGTTTCCCACATCAATGCCTCCGGCCAACATCCACGGCAGCACCCAGTCCTGGTCGGCAATCAAACTCCAGTCAAAGGACAACGCATTGCCACCGGGCCTGCTTGCCCCTTCAGGGGGTTTGGCATCAAACAACAACCTGTCCGCGGTAACTTCGTAAGTTCTTGCCTTGACGATATCTTCTTCACTGGCAATGGCGATGGCCTTCATCACAGGCAAATGGAATTTTTCCTTGATCTGGGCCACCATTCCCGGTGTTTCACTGCCATGAAGTTGCACCATATCAAGGGCGCCAGTAGCGACGGCGGCGGCGATTTCATCCATGGACGGATTGACAAACAGACCGACCTTTTTAACTGTTTTTGGAACAGACACACTCAAAGCGGCCATGATGTCCGGGGTCACAGCGCGTGGTGACTTTTCAAAAAAGACAAACCCCACATAAGCCGCACCACCCTGAACGGCGGCCCTGACGCCGGCCGCGGAAGATAATCCACAAATTTTAAGATCAACGTTCACGATATTCTATTTCCCGGCGGCGATTTCGGCGGCGATTTTATCAGCCGCTTCAACCGGATCCTTGGACCCGGTGATAGGCCTGCCAATAACCAGATAGTCAGCCCCGATGGCAATGGCAGCAGCCGGGGTGACGATGCGTTTTTGATCGTCGCTGGAGGCCCATTGGGGACGAATGCCCGGCACCACCAGTTTGAAATCTTTTCCCAAATGTTCGCGCAAGTCCTCGACCTCGCGGGCCGAACAAACCACCCCGTCCAGGCCGCTGAACTGGGCCAATGAGGCCAGGCGCATAACTTGGTCCGGGACAGAACTTTCAACACCAATCCCCTGCAGGTCGCTTTCGTCCATGGAGGTCAAAACCGTCACACCAAGCACCAGGGGGCGGCTTTCACCGGCTTGTTCAGCGCTCTGGGCGGCAGCGCGCATCATCGTCTCGCCACCTGACGCATGGACGTTGACCATAAAAGGAGACAACGCCAAAGAAGCCTTAATGGCGCCTGCGACCGTGTTGGGGATATCGTGAAACTTAAGATCAAGAAACACCGGCATGCCGCAATCGGTGACAGCGCGAACCCCGTCAGGACCACAAGCGGTGAAGAACTCTTTGCCCACCTTCATGCCGCCCACATGACCGCTTAAGGCATTGGCCAGATCAAGAGCGTGAGCCAGATCGGTGGTGTCCAGAGCGACGAAGGTTCTTTCGTGGGGATGGAGCATACTCATAATTGACTTTTAGGCCGCATCGATTTTACCAAGCAGTTGCTGAGTTTCAGCTTGCGGCTGAGTGGACACGGCGGCTTCGAGTTTTCTGACCTGCTCTCTTAAGATCGCTTCGTCCCGCTTGGCGTTTTCCAGCATCCGCATTAATTGGCGATTGCGCGAGCGACGCCGCCCGGCTGACATAAATGAGACAATGCCCCCCAGCAAAAAACCGCCAAAGGCCGCAACAAGCACGGCGGCAGAAACGGGAATTTCAAAACTGATAGGAGCGGGCCACAGATCAATCAGGACCCTGCCACGATTGGAAATCGTAAAGGCAACAACTGCTGCCCCCAGCGGAACAATCAAAATCCAGGAAAGAAACCGGGCCACCGGGACTAACCGTTAAGTTTTTCGCGGAGCTGCTTGCCGGTCTTGAAATAGGGAATATGCTTGGCCGCAACATTGACAGCTTCACCGGTGCGCGGGTTACGTCCAACCCGGGAGCCACGCTCTTTAACAGAAAAAGCGCCGAAGCCGCGCAACTCAACCCGATCGCCATTGGCCAGGGCCGTGGTGATCTCATCGAAGATGGTCGTGACGATCCTTTCCACATCCCTTTGGTACAGGTGCGGGTTGGCATCAGCCAGGTGTTGGATCAGTTCTGATTTCGTCATCGCCGCCTTACCTCCCTCTTGAAAGACCTTTTCAGGCCCGTTTTTTACCCTACCAGCCCTCAGGGTGCCAAAGTGAGACCAACCCGTCAAGTCTAAGTCTTTCAGAAAACAGCGCTTTTCCGAACATTCCGTTGATAAATGAGCGCCAATCCTGCCCTGGACGCTCAATAATGACGTCCTGAACAGAAAGACCTGATGGAATTTTAGCAGAGTCACGCAACCAGTCCATGGCCTCATTCTCGCTGCCAATGGCATCTATCAGCCCGTTAGCCAACGCCTGACGGCCAGTGTAGACGCGCCCGTCCGCAAGGGCTCTGACCGCCTCAGGCGACATCTTGCGACGCTCTGCAACCATATCAACAAACATGGTGTACATGTCCAGGACCACATCTTGAATGGCTTTACGGGCCGCCGGAGTGGTTTTTTCAAGAGGGTTAGGTTGCGCCTTCAAAGGGCCGCTCTTGATGGTTTCCGGTTTAACGCCAATTTTTTCCAGAAGGCCCGTAATATCGGCGGTTTGTAATAACACCCCGATAGACCCGGTCAACGAGCCCGCGCGCGCAACCACATGGTCTGCTCCCAGAGCAATCATGTATCCGGCCGAGGTCGCCGTTGAACCCATCACCGCCACAACCGGCTTTTCCTGACCCAGTTCCTTTAGTTGATGGTACAGGCTTTCCCCGCCAACGACGGTGCCCCCTGGACTGTCAATCCTGACGATCAAGGCTAAGACCTCATCATCGTCCTTCAGGTCCTTCAAGGCATACTCGCGCTCAATATCATCGACGATGATGCCGGTTACATTCAAGCGCGCAATGTGATCGCCGCCGGAAAAATCTTTAATATTTGTGAGGGATGTCACCGCCACCACTGCCAGGATCGCAATGGCAAGAATACGCCAGAACAAAAGCCTGCGCTTCAATCGACGCCGGTCGACAACATAATCAGCTTCGAGTGACATATTCCCTCCGCCGGTTTTCCAAAACTGGCCCGAAGCGGATAGTTAAACCCGCCCCGGACCGTATTTGGAATAAAAAGACTATTATTCTTCGTCTTTCTTAGCCGTTTTCTTGGCTGCGGCTTTTTTGGGAGCCGCCTTCTTCGGGGCCGCTTTCTTGGCTGCGGCTTTCTTTGGAGCAGCTTTTTTCGCAGCAGCCTTCTTCGGCTTGGCTTTCTCTACTGCTTCTTCCTCAGGGGCATCATCAGCCTTGGCAGCCTTGGCAGTCTTCTTGGCAGCGGCTTTCTTCGGAGCGGCCTTCTTGGCTGGAGTTTCTTCAGTATTGGAAACCTGCTTTTCCTTGATAGCAGCGCCCAGAATATCGCCCAAAGAGGCACCAGAGTCGGACGAGCCGTATTCCTTCATGGCCTTCTTTTCTTCGGCAGCTTCCAGGGCCTTGACTGACAATGTCAACTTGCGGCTGGCCGTATCGATCTGCATGACCTTGGCGTCAATCTTGTCGCCGGCGGCAAAACGATCAGGGCGTTGCTCAGAACGTTCACGGGACAAATCACCTTTGCGAATGAAACCAGACATGCCGTCACCAACCTTGACTTCAAGGCCGCCGTCAACGATGGCCGTAATGGAACAGGTGACAACCGCACCCTTCTTGATGCTGGCAACTTCGCCCTTGAACGGATCTTCGGTCAACTGCTTGATGCCCAGGGAAATGCGTTCTTTTTCGACATCCACATCAAGCACCTTGGCCTTGACCATGTCGCCCTTGGTGTAATCCGTTAAGGCTTCTTCACCGGATTTCTGCCAGGACAAGTCAGACAAGTGAGCCATGCCGTCAATTTCACCGGCAAGGCCAATAAACAGGCCAAATTCGGTGATGTTCTTGATTTCACCTTCAACTTCAGAACCGACAGAGAAGTTGACAACGAAGTCTTCCCAAGGGTTCGAGCCACATTGCTTGAGGCCAAGGGAAATACGGCGCTTTTCGGGATCCGCATCAAGGACCATGATTTCCACTTCCTGGCTGGTCGATACGATCTTGCCGGGGTGGATGTTCTTCTTGGTCCAGCTCATTTCAGAAACATGGACCAGCCCTTCCACACCGGGCTCCAGCTCGACGAATGCGCCGTAGTCGGTGATATTGGTAATACGGCCGTTGAACTTGGCCCCGACAGGGTACTTCTGTTCGACACCTTCCCAAGGATCAGCTTCAAGCTGCTTCATGCCCAAAGAAATACGCTGGGTTTCAGCATTGAAACGAATAACCTGAACGTTCAGGGTCTGACCGATTTGAAGAGCTTCGGACGGATGATTGATTCGACGCCACGCAATGTCAGTAACATGCAACAGGCCATCAACACCGCCCAGATCAACGAACGCACCGTAATCGGTGATGTTCTTGACGACGCCTTCCAGAACCTGACCCTCGGTCAAGTTGGAAATCAACTCGCCGCGCTCTTCCGCGCGGGTTTCTTCAAGAACCGCACGACGTGACACAACGATGTTGTTGCGGGCACGGTCCATCTTCAAAATCTGGAACGGTTGCGGGGTTCCCATGAGTGGGGAAATATCGCGAACAGGGCGAATATCTACCTGGGAGCCGGGCAAGAAGGCGACGGCGCCGGAAAGGTCAACGATGAAGCCGCCCTTGACGCGACCGAAGATAACGCCGTTGACCCGCTCGGTAGCGTTGAACGAGGTTTCAAGTTCGGCCCAGGCTTCTTCGCGACGGGCTTTTTCACGGCTAAGGCGGACAATGCCGTCACGGTCTTCAAAGCGCTCAACAAAAATATCGATGATATCGCCGACTTTAATGTCAGCGGCCTGACCGGGAACGGAGAATTCTTTAAGATCGACACGACCTTCGGACTTGAGCCCAACATCAATGGTCGCCGCGTCACCATCAACGGCAACAACGGTGCCTTTTACGACGGAACCTTCAAACGGGTCGCCATCGCCTAGGGATTCTTCAAGGAGGTCGGCAAAATTTTCGCCAGTATCGAACGGGGTTTCTTCTGTGCTTGCCTGAGGTGCAGGAGCCATGATCTGGTATCCTTAGTTTGTATGTTCTTCCGGCCAACCGGTTGAATCCGGCGGTCTTTCGAAAACGGAAATAAAAAGCTGACCCACACCATGCGGGAAAGCCATCGCAAATAGTCTTTTATATATCGATCAAGTTACCTGCCATTTCTGGCAGCTTGATCTCGTTATTTGTTCTCAATGTAATCCAGCGCCGCGGCAAAAGCCTTGTCGGCATCGAGATCGCTGGTATCAAGCTGAAGAGCATCTTTAGCCGCGACCAGAGGAGAAGCATCACGCCCCATATCGCGGGCGTCTCGTTCCTCCATTTCCTCAAGAACGCGGGCATATATAGCTTCGACTCCACGATACCGCAACTCTTTAAAGCGTCTTTTTGCACGAACTTCTGTAGAGGCGGAAATGAACAATTTAACATCCGCATCAGGACAAACCACCGTGCCGATGTCACGGCCATCCAAAACCGCCCCCTTGGCGCCACCTGGAGGGGCTTTAGCGAAGTCCCGCTGGAAGTCCAGAAGAGCCGCGCGAACTGCAGGCAAAGCAGATACTTTTGAGGCTGCCTGGGCCGCTTCATCGGTGCGTAAACCATCCACCTCAAGATCTGCGGGAATCAAGTCTCGTGCAGCTTGTCCGGCTTGGGCGCTGTAGCTTTCCTGGTCATCGCCGATTTCTACACCGCTATCAAGAACCTTTCGTCCCACGGCCCGGTACAACAGGCCCGTATCCAGCAATGCCAGCCCGAAATGCTTGCCGAGCCGCTTGGCCAGAGTTCCCTTACCCGCCGCCGCCGGGCCGTCGATGGCGATAACTCTAATTGTGCGCATCAACTTGCCCTCCTGCGCGTTTCGCTCAGGAGGGGTTGAGGCTGTGGTACCGTCTTCATATTTTCAAGACTCCTTAATTTGGCAGCCCAGGCCATTCATGAGCTGAACGAAGCCGGGAAAACTTGTCTCAATAGGCTCTGCATCATCAATGGTGACGGGCTGTGTCGTCACCGTCCCCAGAACAAGAAACGCCATGGCAATCCGGTGGTCCAGGGCCGTTTCAATTGTCGCGCCGCCTTGGGGTGGCGATGCGTTGCCGTGAATAACCAAAAAATCTTCGCCTTCTTCAAGCTCAACACCGCAAGCCTTAAGGCCCCTGGCCATGCCGCCAAGACGGTCGCTTTCCTTGACCCTGAGCTCGCTCAAGCCTTCAAGTCGGGTCGTCCCTTTAGCACACGCCGCGCAGACGGCAAGAACAGGATATTCATCAATCATGGACGGGGCGCGATCTGGCGCCACGGTAATACCGTGCAAGGATGATCCCTCCACCAACAAGTCGGCAACCGGCTCGCCGGCTTCCGTGCGGGAGTTCGTCAACGTTATTGCGCCGCCCATTTCCCTGAATGTCTCAATCAGTCCAGCGCGCAAAGGATTAATCCCGACACCCTTGATAGTGACTTTTGATCCCGGAGCCAGCAAAGCCGCGGCCATGGGAAAAGCGGCGGACGAGATATCACCTGGTACCATAACGTCGCGGGCATTTAGTTCCGGCTGACCGTCAACAGTGACGCTGCGCGCACCCCCGGGTAAATCTTCCACATCAACCTTGGCCCCGAAATGACGCAACATCAATTCCGTATGGTCACGGGTTGGTTTGGGTTCGATCACACGGGTTTTGCCCGCGGCCCCCAGTCCGGCCAACAGGATCGCTGACTTGACCTGGGCTGATGCCACCGGCAATTCATAGTCAATGGGCATTGGGTCAGCCAGACCAGTCATATTCAAGGGCAAACGCCCGCCACTACGCGCTTGAAAGATTGCCCCCATTTCGCTTAGCGGATCGATGATGCGCCCCATGGGCCGACTATTTAAAGACGGGTCGCCTGAAAGGGTGGCACTGAACGGATGAGCCGCAAGAATGCCCATGAGCAAGCGCGCCGCTGTTCCTGAATTGCCCATGTCGAGAACTTGCGCCGGTTCAGCAAGGCCACTAACACCGCGACCTTTAACCAGCCAATTGCCATCGGCTGTTTTTTTAGAAAAAACGCCAAGGCTGCGAAGGGCGGCCGCCGTCGCCAAAACATCTTCACCTTCAAGCAAGCCTTCAATACGGGTTTCACCAATAGCCAAGCCACCGATCATTAATGCCCGATGAGATATAGACTTATCCCCCGGCACCTGAACGGTCCCCTGCAGGTTAGTTGCGGCCTCAGATTTAAGCGGTTTCACACGATTATTCCAAAAAAAACACTGTTAATGCAATTGCTTCCCCGCCCTTTCGGGATAAAGCATGCTGGGCTCTCTAGCACAAATTGACGGGTCATAGGTAGCGCCAACTTGATTACACGCCGACAGTCAACATATTTTAGTTTTTGACAGGGCTGCAAGAAAATGGCAATTGGCATTATTGATATAAACGACATCATACGGAGGAAACAGGGGTGAAGAAGCCGAACCTTGGAAAAAAGCAAACTTGCCAGAGCTGTGAAGCGCGCTTTTTTGATTTAAATAAAAATCCCGCCGTCTGTCCCAAGTGCGGCGAGGAGACCAAAATACTTAAACCCAAAACCAAACGGGCCGCACCGCCTGAACCAAAAGCGACGGGTGTAGAAACGCCTGAGATAGAGGCTGTAGCTGATGCCTCCAAGATGGAAGAAACAGCAACTGAGCCAGATTCTATGGACGACGATATCCCCCTGGAAGAGGGCAACGACGCCGACGAAGAGGCCGATGAGCTGGAAGCCGAACTTGAGGATGAGCAGGATGACGACCTGATGGAAGATACATCTGAAATGAGTGAAGACAAGGATGACCTGTCGGAAGTCCTCGAACACGTGGATGATGGCGTCGACGACAAGTAAACCGGGCTGGATGCAGGTTATTGATGAAATTCTGGCTGTAAAGGCCCGGGCCATTTTTCCCTTGCCTTGACGCGCCACCACCCGTATGTATCCGTCCCTTGCCGCCCCCAAAGCGGCGTATGATTATAGTTAATAAATTATGGGGCCGTAGCTCAGTTGGGAGAGCGCAACACTGGCAGTGTTGAGGTCAGGGGTTCG
>Ga0055584_100003186_pt1 | contig 16222 bp, 9 predicted proteins | sample OSDHelmetaG_FD_58716 | JGI IMG/M metagenome (GOLD analysis project Ga0055584, IMG submission 58716) | Pelagic marine sediment microbial communities from the LTER site Helgoland, North Sea, for post-phytoplankton bloom and carbon turnover... | ecosystem: Environmental > Aquatic > Marine >... | reverse complement strand
GACGATACCAATAAAAAGATTATGGTAATTGAGGTATTGAGCCTTTTCGGCACTTGTCATGAGATTGATTCCTTTGCCTTTGTATGAAAAAGCCATTCCGTCATAGTGGTATTTGTCCACTAGAGAAACTGAGACATTTAGACTATCTACCAAGTAGTTTTCAAATGTAGGAATAGCAATCTCTTCTACAGCTTCAGGTTCAACAGTTTCACCACTTTCTTCAGATAGTGCAGCTGCATCTGCTATTGCTTTTGCATGAGCAGCGGTATTTGCAGCATCAACATCCGCTTTCCAAAGGTCGTATTTTAACTTTACTTGATCGAAATCAAATGGAAGTAAAAATTGAGTTCCTTTGGTTTCACGGACTTGTGCCATATCCTCAATCTGCCAATCTGGAAGATTGTCAGGTGAAGTCATCACGACTAAATCTACACTGTCAGGCAATGCAGTCACATTATCCACTCGTCCTTGTGCAATGGAAGCAACATTATCAAACCATACGATTACCTGCTTATGAGCTGATTGCTTGTATGCTTTTAAATTTGCAGAATATTGTGCATACAAAGCCGGATTTTGTTCTTGAATATCCACTTGGTCTATAGTTAACTGTTCTTGTTCAGTCCAGTCACTACATGAAGTGATTAATCCAAGTACAGCAACTCCCAAGATTGGAAGTGCTAGAATATGTTTAAATATTTTTTTCATTATCTATACGTTTTATTATTTAGCATCCCACCATACTGGAGTAGCCATATTATCAGGACCACCCAATGATGAAACAGCTGCTTGAACATTTTCTGTATTCTCGTTATATTCACGTTGTGGATAAGGTAGTCGACGTGCCATGCGGTCAGTATCAACAATACCACCACTTTGGTTAGAAAGTGCTTTCATCAACATCGGGTAACCAGTTCTGCGATAATCAGACCATGCTTCAAGTCCTAAAGGAAAATTAGCAATCCACTTCTGTGTAATGATACGTTCTAACTTCTGTTCCATATCTGCAGAATCATCCCATTTGATAGTAATGGTACTGACGTCAGTTCCATTATTTCCTGCATTGGCTGGATCTACATATTTCATCGGTTTCATGGTGTCATCCTGAAGATAGAGGTCTGCTCCTTGAGCTCCCCATTGTTGGAATGACAATCTAATACCTTCATTGTATAGATTCTCTGCAGTGTCTCCCATATTCCAACCGCGCATAGCGCCTTCGGCACGTAAGAATGCAGTCTCTGCAGCATTCATAAGAAGAAGTTTGCTAGGTCCAGCTGCGATATTCATATTTGTATATTTATGACACAAATCTGAAGGTGGAATCTGGATACCTGAACGAAGTCCATAATAGCCATTTTCTTGGGTGTCAATATCTTCTTGTGTAAAGCTCGATTGAGTGAAATACTTCTCTCTACGAGGATCGTCATATCCATTCATGTAAGAAGTGATGTCAGCAGAGACACGAGAGTCACCTCCATTGTAGTCATACATCACTACTCTAAATGGAGATTGAGCAACATCATTGAATGCACAATCATCATCGGTCAACATAGGACCTACTTCGTGAGCCATTACTTCTTCAGCTTTTTGCTTAGCTAAGTCTTCATTTGCATAGACTATGCGCATAGCCAAACGGAGTTTCAATGAATTAGCAAAGCGTATCCACTTTTCTGTATTTCCACTGAATATCTTATCTGCATTGGCACTGAAGTTTGATGTTTTCAACGGAGTCAATGTGTTGATAGCTTCATCAAGTTCTGCAAACATAGCATTGTATACTTCCTCTTGTGTATCATATGCAGTCTCTAACTTACCGTCTTCACCTATTTTGCTATAAGGGATTGGCCCATAAATATCAGTAATACGGTGAACAGCTGCCACTTTGATGATGTTACCTACTGATAAAAAGACAGGGTCATCAGTCACTTGTTTCAACTGAGTTAGATTCTTATATATGTTAGGAATAATGTCATTAAATGCCACTTGAATCCAATGTTGTTGTGGATTGTATGTCGCATAGTTTTTGCCATAGAATCCTTGATTAGAATCAGCTAGATAACCTCCGAAAGATCCTCCTAACAGACATTCCATAAACTGATTCATATTGACATCTACAGGTACGATGTAGCCTTCCATACCTACTATCGCAGCACGGATGTTATATGCATCATAGCTCATTTGCTCTTTATTGGCTTCGTAAGGGTTGGTATTATATTCCTTGTAGTTGTCGGTACAAGCAGTCGTTGTCAATACCAATCCTGACAAAATAGCCGCGTATATTGTTTGTTTCTTCATTTTTTTTCGATTTAAAATTTCATACGTACATTAAATCCAAGACTACGTGTACTAGGCATCATAAAGTTATCGATTCCTTGATAGTAGTTTCCAGTAGAAGCTACAGATTCAGGGTCAAATGGTGCTTTGTTGTAAATCATCCATAGATTCTTTGCAACTAAACTGATATTAAGTGAACCGACTCCCCAAAGCATGTCTTTGCCAAAAGTATAACCTAAGTGCGCTTCTTGAAGACGTACATTGGTTGCACTATAAGTATAGAACTGTGGTAATCCACTTTCTGCTGCTACCGTACCATACCAGTTCTGAGCGTCAATGACATTGTTTCCATTGATAACTACACCACCTGCATCACGTGCATCAGCAGATGCTTTGGATACTCCGTAGCGATCCATGGCTGCTTCTGTTGCAGAATAAACAATTCCTCCCAATCGAGCTGAGACCATGAATCCAAGGTTTATGTTCTTATATTTGAAGTTGTTTCTCCATGCCATATTAGCTTTAGGGAACACACTTCCTAACTTAATATCATCTACATTGTACAATGCAGTGACATGACCTTCTTTATTAACTAGTATATTGCCTTCGCTGTCTCTTTGAAGGTCTGCAATAGAGTAAAGGTCACCTAGACCACCTCCCTTTTTGAGGATGAAGCGAGCTTGAGAAAGTCCACCGATATCTAATCGTTCTTTATTGATGATAGTTCCAGTCTCAGGATGTACATAATTATCAACTAACTCGGTAATCTTGTTCTTGTTAGCACTGAGAGTATAGTTTGAATCCCAAGAGAAATCACCCCATGTATTTTGGTATCCTAGAGATAACTCGAATCCTTTGTTTTCTACAGAACCGGTCTGAACATATAATGTAGAATAACCAGATGATACAGAGATATTAGGGTCAAATGTCTGATTTGTTGTCTCTGTAAAATAGTATGTAGCATCTAGATTAAAATGCTTCAAGAAACGTAAGCTTAGACCAAATTCATAAGAATCAGTACGCTCCGGTTTCAAATTGTACATCGGATAGTTTGACTTAGTCTGCCATACTTTGTTCTTGTTATCCCAAGCGTATGTTGGGTTAGCTAAGAAACGAGGGAAAGGAAGTCCTACCGATGCGTAAGAAGCACGAACTTTAGCATATTCTACTTCTTTAGGCAAAGTAAAGATCTCACTCAATACAAATGAAGTACCTACTGATGGATAGAAAAATGACTTCTTAGAAGAGTTGGGTCCAGCTAACTGAGAAGGCCAATCATTACGAGCAGTTAAAGTCAAGTAATAAGCTCCTTTATAGCCAAATTCAGTGCTAGCAAAGATTGATTTTGTTTGCTCTCTCCAACCTGATTGGCTACGTGCTGTTTTGCTGTCATCCAACTGGAATACATTGAATAGATTCGGGATTCCATCTGCACGGATTGGACCATAAATCTCACTCCCGTCTTCACGTATATCTGAGTAAGACATACCTAAATTGGCTTGTACAGTATAAATGTCAGCAAATCGCTTGTTGATATTAGCCAAGAAATCGGCATAGGTTTGTTGAGATTCTGTATTTACTAAATCGTAAAGTCCATTCTCTGATCCTTCGGTTAGTGTCGTATTTGTAGATGCGTAGTTCTCGCTTGTGAATTCATTGTTGGAGTTATCAACACGTACACGTCCTCCAAGATTTAACCAATCAAGTACATCATATGACAAAGATGCATTGAACATATATCGTTTCTTGTTATTCTTACGCACATTGCGATAAGCAATCCAATAAGGATTTTGTCCTACATATTCATCCAAGCCTTGTGGCCAGTATTGAGTAGAAATACGTCTCTCTGAGTCATAACGTTCATACATCTTGACATCATTCCAATCATCTCCTGATGGGAAAAGATAAGATTCGACCAATGGGTTGGAGTAGATACCTTGATTGACCATATTTTGGTCTTTCTGACGGATATAACTACCTCCCAAATCCAGTTTCATCTTATCGTTGAGGAAGCTAGTGGTATTGCGGAACGTAAAGTTTACTCGATTGTATTTGTTATTAGGAACTAAACCTTGTGAAGCAACCTGACTAGCTGAAAGATAAGTCTGATTGAGTTCAGTACCAGTAGAAAGAGATACATTTTGCATATTGACTACACCAGTCTCAAAGAAATCATCTTGAGGAGTATAGTTCATACGGTCTTGAGGGTCTAGTTTATGCCCCCAACTACGGTCAAACACATCTGTAGAAGAAGTCAAATCACCTGTTCCATATCTGTTTTGTCTCTTTGGAGTAACCAAAGCATTTAAGAATTCTGTACTGCTGCTGACATTAAGCGAGGTATTACCTGCTTTACCTTTCTTAGTAGTAATCACGATGGCACCATTAGATGCGTTACTTCCATAAAGAGCAGCTGCTGCCGCACCTGTTAGTACAGAGATACTTTCTATATCTTCAGGATTGATGTCTGCAATTCCTTCAGTAGAACCGTTAGAACCAAATTCAGTATCACCACTTCCTCCTGTATTGAACATAGGGATTCCATCAATGACGTATAGGGCATTGCTGGATTGTGCGATTGACTTAGTACCACGCATGACCACTTTAGATGCACCACCGACACCAGATGAACTGCTGTTGATTGTCACACCGGCAACTTTACCATTAAGTGAGTTGACGAAGTTAGCATCTTTATTAGTCACCAATGCATCGTCTTTAACTTGCTGTACATTGTAACTAAGGGCTTTTTCTTCACGTTTGATACCCAAAGCAGTCACCACGACTTCTGTCAAAGCAGTCGAAGCATCTTGCATAACGATGGTGAAGTTACGTTGGTTGCCAACTCTAATTTGTTGTTGTTTGTAACCGATATAGTCTATCACGAGTGTCGTTTCTGAAGAAATCTTAGATAGATTAAGTGAAAATCGGCCATCAAAATCGGTCACTGTTCCACTGTTTTCATCCTTGATTTTTATAGTCGCACCAATAAGTGGCTCTCCCGAAGTGTCTTTGATGACACCTTGAACACTACCACTTTGGATTTGATCTAAAGTACGATGCGATAAAACAATATTACTTTGGTCTATAGCATAAGTGATTTGTCTATTCTTAAATAGGGAATTAAGAACTTCATTTAATAATTCATTCTTGACATTAATATCAACTTTCTGGCTGACATTGACATCTTCTCCATAAACGAATAAAAACTTGGTTTGCTTCTCGATTTTGTGGAGAATATTTACGAGTGCTGTGTTTGTCTCATTAAGTGTGATTTTCTTGCCCTGCGCGAAGGAAGGAATACTTCCAAACATGCAAAAGACAAAAAACATCAACAATAGACGCCTCGTCTGTAACATCTTCAATAGATTCATACGAATTGATTTTTGTTTTTCGATTCTTTTCAAGTAAGAACTAGGTCATTACATACTTGAAAAAATAATTAATAGTTAGGTAAGACATCGTAAGCATAAGGTTTTCTTACAATGCAGGAAAAATGAGTGTTGCTTATTTTTTCATTAGCTTTTGGTTTTAAGGAACAAGTTATTATCTCAGGTAGTAAAAAATAGAGAAGCATAAGGCCTTATATTTCCCTTTATATATTGATAACACTCAATATTATGCTATCCCTAAAATAAATGCTCATTTTTTAAAAAAAAAGGGAGAAAACATAAAAATATGTCCACTCCCTAAATGTATAAAACAGGTGTCTTGTTATTTATCTTTCAAATAGATAGTGCTATGATTTGTAGCATCTCTAAAATAGTCAAAGTCAGAATTGCGAGAAAGAACCCACAATGCATGGTCAACTCCTTCATCAATCAGTATTTTTCCTGTGAAATTCTTGATAGGAGTATGATGCATCATATTGATGAATTTCACACCATAGGTTGACTCAAAGGTCTCCACTAAGTTTTCAAAGGATTCATTATGAAAACTCAAAACTCCATTTCGCCAGGAGAAATCTTCATACTCAGGAATTTGCGTCGTCACAAATTTGTTGTCTTTCAATACAACACGTTGAGTAGGTTTCATCAGATAATCTTTTTCTATCTGTGACTTATCATGTAAGAGTACTGATCCTTTAATTAGTGAGACAGAAAAAGGATGCTTCGACGCTTGGGTCTGAACATTAAACTCAGTACCTAGAACTCGTACAGCACAATGGTTCGTGTTGACCACAAATGGATGTTCACTGTCGTGTTTCACCTTGAAATAACCTTCGCCTGTCAATTCTACTTCACGTAAGTTGCCGCCAAATGATTGGGGATATTTTAGTTTAGATAATGAGTTGAGTGTTATTTGGGTGCCATCAGAAAGAGTCAGGTTAGTTCGTTGCCCTGCTGGAACCTCTATAGTAGTAAAAGCTTCTCTTTCATCAATAACATCTGGATTGGCAAACCAATAACCGACGCCAAAGAAGAGAAGGACGACAGCTGCATAGCTAGCCACTTGCTTCCACAAGTGTAATATCTTGTTTTTATCTTGATTCGTTGATATCTCGGGCTCATCAGCCATCAAAAGTGCATTGTAAAGTCTGTGTTCTTTTTCCAATTCTTCAAAATGCGAGAAATCTTCATCTAGCCAATGAAGGAGCTGTTCATCTTGAGTAGGTGAACTTGTATGATTAAAATATTTATATAATATTTCTTTATCCATTATGTTTTCAAAAATGTGTAGCGGTAGATATTTCTTGTATCTATCCTAATAATTTACTCTCTTAACTAAATAACACATCAAATGCCTCATACCCTAATAATAAAAGGAAGAATATTAAAAAAAGGCGAAAAGAACAAAAGGTAAATAGTCTTTCAACTCTTTACGCAGTAGTTTCGTCACTTTGGCTATTTCGTATTCAACATGCTTCACGGTACAACCCATTGCTGCAGAGATTTCTCGGTAACTCTCTTCTTTATAACGACTTCTCAAAAAGATCTGCCGAGTCTTTCTTGGAAGTTTCTTCAATAAATCACTCACGAGGTGTTTCAACTCTTCATTTAATAATTCTTGTGGGTCACACGATTGAAGAGAAGAGACTCGAAGGTCTCTGATACGCTGATTCTGACTTGCTATATTGGACTGAATGGCTTGGTGAGTCTTCGTATCTCGCAATATATTAAGACATTTGTTTTTGATTATTGTCAGCACATAAGCTGGAGATTCTTGTAAAGTAAGTGTCTCACGTCTATTCCATAAAGTCATAAAAGCCTCCATGACAACATCCTCCGCGGAAGAGCTGTCACCTAAATAAGAAGTCGCGAAACGAATAAATCGGGACTTATATTGTTCAAAAACTTTTGTATATTCTTTTAGGTTCAACGGTTTGTATGATCTCTATATAGTATTATTTTATAGTCGTATTCCCTTAAAATATATTTATCTTATTTACAAGGAATTACGACAAAGATATATGTTGAGTAGTAATAAACCAAACTTCTATTCCTTTATATTCAAAAGTAAGAGAAGAAAAAAACGAGAGCCAACTAAATTCCATCAGTCAGCTCTCGTTTCTATTTTATACTTATCCACAAGGATAAGTCATCTTTATACGCTAATGAGTCTTACAACCCACAGTTAGGTAACGGTTTAATTTGTTTGAAGAAATCGTTTCCTTTATCATCTACCAAAATAAATGCAGGGAAGTCTTTTACTTCAATCTTCCAAATTGCTTCCATACCTAATTCAGGATATTCAAGACATTCGATTTTCTCGATATTGTCTTGAGCAAGGATAGCAGCTGGTCCACCGATAGACCCGAGGTAGAAACCACCATGTTTCTTACATGCATCAGTAACGATCTGTGAACGGTTACCTTTGGCCAACATAATCATACTTCCACCTTGAGATTGGAAAATGTCAACATAAGGGTCCATACGATTAGCAGTGGTAGGTCCCATAGAACCGCAAGCCATACCTTCTGGAGTTTTAGCTGGTCCAGCATAATAGATAGGATGATTCTTTAAGAACTCTGGCATAGGTTCACCATTGTCCAAACGCTCTTTAATCTTAGCATGTGCTATATCACGACCAACGATGATTGTCCCGTTTAGTGAAAGACGAGTAGAAACTGGGTATTGAGATAATTTCTTCAATACTTCTTTCATCGGCTGATTAAGGTCAATCTTCACTGCATTACCTTCACCTGCTTCTCTTAGTTCCTCAGGAATCAAGTTGCCTGGATTATCATCCATCTTCTCTATCCAGATACCGTCTTTATTGATTTTACATTTGATATTTCGGTCGGCTGAACAAGAGACTCCCATACCTACAGGACATGATGCACCATGACGTGGAAGACGTACAATACGTATATCATGTGCTAAGTATTTACCCCCAAATTGTGCTCCCAAACCAATTTTGTGTGCTTCGATAAGCATCTTCTTCTCTAGTTCGATATCACGAAATGCACGACCTGATTCATTACCTGTTGTTGGTAATCCATCATAATATTTGGTTGATGCAAGTTTCACTGTAAGTAAGTTCTTCTCTGCAGAAGTACCCCCGATAACAAATGCGATATGATATGGAGGACAAGCAGCAGTACCAAGACTCTTCATCTTCTCTATTAAGAAAGGAATGAGTGTGTCTGGATTGAGCAATGCTTTTGTCTCTTGATATAAGTAAGTTTTGTTAGCAGAACCACCACCTTTTGTGACACAGAGGAATCGATACTCCATACCTTCAGTAGCTTCCAAGTCAATCTGGGCAGGAAGATTACATTTGGTATTTATCTCATCATACATCGTAAGAGGAGCATTTTGAGAGTAACGGAGATTTTCTTCTGTATACGTCTTGTAGACTCCTTTAGATAAGGCTTCCTCATCACAAAATCCAGTCCAGACATGTTGTCCTTTCTCTCCATGGATGATTGCTGTACCTGTATCTTGACACAAAGGCAATTTGCCTCGTACAGAAACCTCTGCATTGCGCAAGAAAGTCAGAGCTACATATTTATCATTTTCGGAAGCTTCAGGGTCAGAAAGTATTTTAGCAACCATCTCGTTGTGTTCACGACGCAATAAGAAACTTACATCACGAAAAGCAGCATTAGCCATTTTTGTAAGGCCTTCTTTTTCGATTTTTAAAATCTTGTTACCTTCAAATTCACCTACTGAAACGTAATCTTTGGTTAGCAGGTAATACTCTGTTTTGTCTTCACTCAGCTGAAAAAGTGGCTGATATTTAAATTCGGGAATTGTTGCCATAATATGTTTATTGTAATAATTGAAAAAAATCAAGTGCTAATCGTATCGCATAAATACATCAATGCTGCAAAAATACGAAAAGCATCTGAAGTATGCCAAAATTAGGACTCTATTTACTCGCTTTGATTATCTAAATCATCATAATTTTGGAAAAGAAAATTATTATAAGGGAATCGATGTATATGAAGTTCTTTGACTCTATCATACATTATTCTCTTCAACTCATCTATATTTTCTTTTTGTTTAGCAGAGATGAAAAGACAATTTTCACCCATCTTTGCCATCCAAGACTGTTGAAGTTCCTCAAGAGAAATATTCTCACTCGTCTTAGGAGTTAAGTCATCTTCGTCTTTTTGGATGAAACTGTAAGCATCTATTTTGTTGAAAATAATCAATGTAGGTTTATCAGCACAGCCAATATCAGCCAAAGTTTTCTCTACGACCTCCACTTGGTTTTCGAAATCAGGATGAGAGATATCGACTAGATGAATTAACAAATCTGCTTCGCGTACTTCATCGAGAGTACTTTTAAATGATTCGACCAAGTCAGTAGGAAGTTTGCGGATAAACCCAACCGTGTCGGTCAATAGAAAAGGTAAGTTTTCGATGATTACTTTTCGCACGGTAGTATCAAGTGTTGCAAAGAGTTTATCTTCTGCAAAAACCTGACTCTTAGCCAAGAGGTTCATCAAGGTCGATTTTCCGACATTGGTATAACCAACCAATGCTACACGAATGAGTTGTCCCCTATTCTTACGCATCGTTGATTTCTGACGTTCGATTTCCTTGAGCTTGTCTTTAAGAAATGAAATTCGTTTCATCACGATACGACGGTCAATTTCTAACTGCGTCTCACCAGGACCACGTAAGCCTACAGATCCGCCTTTAGCACTTCCAGAACCACCTGCTTGTCTCTCAAGGTGAGTCCATAAACGAGTTAGTCGAGGAAGCAAATATTTATATTGAGCAAGTTCGACTTGAGTCTTTGCATGAGCAGTTTGCGCTCGCATCGCAAAGATATCAAGGATAAGTGAAGTTCTATCTAAAATCTTCACTTCCAATACTTTTTCTATATTGCGAAGTTGCTTAGCAGAAAGTTCGTCATCAAAAATAACCATACCCACTTCATGCTCATTCACATACTGGCAAAGTTCTTCTAATTTACCTTTTCCAACAAAGGTTGCTGTATTCGGCTTTTCTAATCGCTGAGTAAAAGTCTCAACGACTTTAACCCCTGCCGTTTCAGCTAAAAAAGCCAATTCAGCCAAGTAATCTCTTGTCACTCTCTCATCTTGAGCCTGAGTAATAAGTGCAATCAATACTGCATCTTCAGTATCGGCATGTGATTTGATAAATTCTTTCATATATAATTGGATTCTTTTTTTTTAAAGTACACCTTAATGTAGTATACAAATGTAATAATTATAAAGCGTATAGTTCTCTTTTTATGGAGGGAATAAACAATTAAAATCTATCGGAAGAAAGAGTTGTCCCCTATTAGGAAGAGTTATGCCCCGAAAAGAGAAGTTATACCCATGTGGTTGATAACCTATGCTGTAAGGAATAAATCAATCAAACATAGAGATAATATCTGACTGTTTAAAAGAAACGATCACCTTATTTCCACCAGGAGTCAGCATAGGAGAGGAAGTCTGAAATAGTTGTTTGACCAATAATGAGACTTCATCACTATCAAGACGCTTGGTCCTATTGATGGCAGTATTTTTAGCTAGAGTAAATGCAAGCGTCTCTTGCCTACTCTTCTGAATATCTTTGCCTGTCTCAGTTGCTTCATAAATCGTTTGCTTTATCAGGTCAACTGCTTTGCTCAATTCTAATGTAGGCGGAATCCCATTGATAGAATAACTTCCACCACCCAGACTCGCCAAATCAAAACCGATATATTCTAAATCAGGAATTATTTGATCTAGAAGAGCTACATCAGATTGGGGAATTTCAAGAATTTCAGGAAAAAGGACCCCCATAGAAGTAGAATGGTGCTGCTTCATCTGACGCAAATACCGGTCGTATAAAACGGTTACATGAGCCCTATGTTGATCAATTAATACCAATTCATTATTCATGGAAACAACAATATATCCAGTTCGGAGTCTCAAATATTTGGAGTCTAATATGTGAATAGGTGCATCGCCTAAGTCTACAGGTAATCTCGTTTGTTGAACTTCGGCCGATGATATATTCGAAGAAGTATTATCATTCGCCGAGGTATTGATTGCAGAAGCCAATATAGGCCCCTCTGGTGAGTGGTCTCCACTATGAGAATCGGTAGATACATCTCTAGACACTTCCCCCTCTGCATCTGTGGAAGGACCTTGAGCTTTTAAGTCAGGAAAATGTGGAATATAATCTGTTGCTGATCTATTTTCAGTGATATACGTCTCATCTAGAACTCTGTTACTCCGTTCATTGGTAATGCTGTTACCATTTAATTTAGAGCCTAGAATATTACTTTTCTCTAAACCATTAATCGAACTAGAATGGGTATTAATTGCTTTGTCTTGATTCCCTATTTTAGAAGATAATATACGTGCGCCATGAGCAGTATTTTCCGCCGATAAAGAAGCTATCGAAGAGGCAATAATAGTAGAGTCATCTGAAGAAGGATGTAGATTTTCTGAACTGGTCTTGTTGTCGGAGGTTACCTCCTCAGACGTCGAAACAGATGAACTTGATATGCCAGTTCCCCATGTACCAACAGTATCATTTCCCACTGCATTATCAGCAAATGGGTTGTAGTGTGTATCTACTGTCACTTTCGGCACGACTACGGGAGCACTCTTAGTGAAAGTCGGTATTTCAGGACGGTCCTTGGTGTCAAAATCTATTGATGGCACTGCATTGAATTTCCCCAAAGACTCTCTTATAGATGCCGAAAGCAATTGCCAAATGGATCGTTCCTCAGCAAACTTAATCTCTGTTTTGGTAGGATGAATATTAACATCAATCGATTGAGGATTGACATTGAAATAAATAAAATAAGAGATATGTTCCCCTTTAGGGATTAGATTTTCATAAGCATGGTTTACTGCATTATGAAAATAAGGATGCTTCATATAGCGCCCATTGACAAAAAAATATTGATGAACTCTACGTTTGCGAGAGTTCTTCGGTTGAGCAACAAATCCGTGTATAGAAGCTAATGTCGTATCAGAATGAAGCGAAAGTAAATCTTCATTTGTTCGTTTACCGAAGATTGAGATAATACGTTGTCGTTCTGTTTGCTTAGGCAATTCAGAGACCATCACTCCGTTACTTCGTAATGAAAAAGAGACTTCAGGATGTACTAAAACAATACGTTCATATTCCTGAATAATAGTATTCATCTCGGTAGAATCACTTTTAAGGAACTTTCGACGAGCAGGCACATTAAAAAACAGATTTTTCACGGTGAAATTAGTACCGACATCGCAAGCTACAGGCTCTTGTTTGACAATATCAGAGCCTTCAACTTGAAGGTATACGCCCATCTCATCCTCTTGTGTACGGGTCTTGAGATCTACATACGACACTGCTGCAATAGAGGCAAGTGCTTCTCCACGAAATCCCATGGTAGTCAAAGTAAATAAGTCACTAGCCTCTCGTATTTTAGAAGTAGCATGCCGTTCGAAACTCATACGAGCATCTGTGATAGACATCCCTTTTCCATTGTCTACTACTTGGATACTCGTCTTACCCGCATTTATAACCAACACGTCAATCTGTGTGGCACCTGCATCAAGAGAATTTTCTACCAATTCTTTGATTACAGATCCAGGACGCTGGATAACTTCTCCTGCAGCAATTTGATTGGCCACAGAATCGGGTAATAATTGAATAATATCGCTCATAGATAAGAAATTACAAATTTAACTAATTACTGACTGCATGAAGGTCATACCCCTTGAGCCAAGAAATGCCAAAAGATGAGAAGACCTATGATCATCAAAATGATTAAGCCATAAGACCATCCTTTTTTTAATCCAGAATGGCGGTGACGAACAAATTTAGTCTGTTCAAATATCTTACCCCTAATCTTTTCTACATCATACGCTTCTTCAGGAGCAACCCCCATTTCACGTTTCACTTTCTTTTCCATCTCGTCTAGACGTTCTTTGCGTTCGTCCACGAAAATGTATTTATGTTCGAAAGGCCTAGGCTTTCGATTGCCAAATAATGCCATATTAAAAACGATTTAAGCACAAATATGTATCCTCCTAAAAAAGGAACATATAGGTTAGATTATTTATTCTGTAATAGGATTGACTAAATTCCTATCAGGACTGATTGGTTTCTTACGAGTGCTCTTGTGCAATACTTGGTCAGCATGTTTAGCTCGCCAATCAAATATGTCTTTACTATCTAGTGGTCTGATATAATCAAACCAAGCAAATCCCTCCAACGTCTTTTTATCATCTGGAATTTGGTCCATAGGATATAAAGTACCAGTAGCTTTGGGACTCATAGTCATTCGTTGCATCACATTGTTCGCGATAATCATCCTCAAGACACTACTCTCAGATACATTCATACCAATCATTTCTCCCGTTTTAGAATCTTGAGGGTAATAGACTACTTGAACATTTCCTGTGACATCTACTTGATGCAATAAGCCATTATCCATAAATGCCTCCATCACCTTACCTGATATCTGGTCGTAATGGAGAGAATCTTTGCGCTCGATTGAAAATGCTTGAGCAGGAATAACTATCTTCTTAACTGTGCTGTCGTTTAGGAATACTTTGATTTCCTCTCCATACAGTTGTTTATTCATGTTCCAAAGGATCGGATTCTTGTACAATGTAAGACAAGAATCGGAAGATTCGAAAGCCAAAGAATCGCACACTCCTTGAATATCCTCTCTAAAAAATCGGACATGATGATAAGCTAGCACACTTCTCCGCACACTATCAGTCGCATAATTTGTAGTATTCAACTCTAGAGTATCTGCATGTAGAAATAGACTATCCCCCTGTGAGAAGTCAATGATTTGTGCTCGACCAGTAGAGAATGCACTTTGCATGATTTCATTGTAGAATACATAATCACCTTTAAGTATATTCTTTTGTTGGCTATCTTTCATATCCACATCACCAAAAGCTTCTCCATAGCCTCTCACTCGATCATAAAACAGGCTGTCTCCAACCATACGTTTGGAGCCATTGGTTAAGACAGAGCGGTCAAGCAACGTAGCTTGTCCTTGGGCAGTATAATAGATACCTTTTTCTGAGTAAATATGATTTGTCTTGCTATCGATAGTAGAAGGTCCTAAAATATAGGCCTCTTTGTTATCTGTATTGTATTTAAGCGTATCTGAATAGAGATTTAGTTGGTCGTTGTGTAGTTCAACATCGTGATTAAAAACAGCCCATTTAGTATTAGGACTATACTCTCCCCAATCAGATACCAAAGTATTTCGGTCGTCCGTAAGAGTACCTCCATCAAAATAATAACCCAAATGAAATAAACGATCATAGTTGAGACTATCTGTCGTCAGAGTAGTATGTCCATTGATTAAACGGACATTGTCTCGAAGACGGGCAATCTGAGCTTCTCCATCATAATATAAGTAATCCCCATAAATAAATAAGGTATCTCCTTGTTCACAACGAACATTGCTAAAGGCTTCAAACGAATTCTTATCTTGATAGATAAATGCACTATCACAGTACATATACATAGAGGCATGTTTCAACTTGACATGACCTATTAATAACTGAGCATCGGGAAATCTACTCCTATCAGCAATAGCACTATCAGCATGAATCAAATCAATCCTAGTACGACGTTTGACTACTTTCAACGAATCAGTCGTCGCTATGGTATCTTGACTGGATAAAGAATCAGTTGTGCTAGTAGAATCGGATAAGGCAATAGAATCAATGACAGCAAACGCATTTGATGTGCTACTAGACGACATTCTATGCCCCATGGCTGCAGGTATCCCTACAAAGAGAAGAAGCACCCCTAACATCCAGGGGTGCGTCATCACTCTATTTAATTGTTTAGAAGTGCTCTTTTGTTGTTCATTCTTATTTAATCCATCCTGGATATTTGAATGCACATTTTCTTCCATTTTCACTGATTCGAACATACGTTTTCTTTTGTTTTTCTCGGATCCATTTGTCCAGAAGTTCTTCGCGTCGTTTCTTTTCTACGATTTGTTTTAGATTCTGGTAATCCTCAGTAATTTTAGCTTTATGACCATCAATACGCTCTTTTAGTTTGACTATAGCACATTGAGTCTGACCATCTTGTGGGTTAATCATTTCAAAAGCATCTGAAATTTCTCCCACCTTAAGTGTATCGATTGTTTTAGCAACTTCTTGAGGTAACTGCTGCATCTCAAACTTAGACGTATTCGTCTGTGGATTAGGCATCAATCCTCCATTATTACGGGTTGATTCGTCATCAGACAAATACAAAGAAGCCTTTTCAAAAGTAAACTTACCACTACGAATATCTCTTGCTATTGAATCCAATTTCACTTCAGCACTATCAATTTCAGCTTCAGGGATTTGTGGTTTCAACAAGATATGACGCGTATTGATACGATCACCACGACGTTCTATCAACTGAATAATGTGATATCCAAATTCAGACTTTACGATTTTAGAGACTTTCTTTGTGTCACGAAGATTAAAAGCGACACTAGAATAAGCAGGAACGAGTTCACCTCTTCCTTTAAAGCCAATCTCTCCACCATTCATAGCAGAACCTTTATCCTCAGAGTAAAGCAAAGCTAAAGTAGA
>Ga0055584_100003185_pt1 | contig 16230 bp, 19 predicted proteins | sample OSDHelmetaG_FD_58716 | JGI IMG/M metagenome (GOLD analysis project Ga0055584, IMG submission 58716) | Pelagic marine sediment microbial communities from the LTER site Helgoland, North Sea, for post-phytoplankton bloom and carbon turnover... | ecosystem: Environmental > Aquatic > Marine >... | reverse complement strand
TTGTTTTTTACTATGCAAAAATAAAAATATTCATTGACATAAGCTTAAATGAACTCTAAAAAAATTAGAAATATATTTTTTGATTATTTTGAAGGTAAGGGACACAAAATAATTGAATCTGCTCCAATCATTGTAAAAGACGACCCTACATTAATGTTTACCAATGCGGGAATGAATCAATTTAAGAATATATTCTTAGGTGATGAGACTCCCAAAACAAAAAGAGTTGCTAATACCCAAAAGTGTTTAAGAGTAAGTGGAAAACATAACGATTTAGAAGAAGTAGGTATTGATAAATACCATCACACTATGTTTGAGATGCTAGGAAATTGGTCTTTTGGAGATTATTTCAAAAAAGATGCTATCCACTGGGCTTGGGACCTCTTAGTAAATCATTATAAACTTGATCCCAAAAGACTATACATAACAGTATTTGGAGGTGATAAAAATGAAAAATTACATAAGGATACTGATGCTGCAGATATATGGAAGGAGATAATTAATAATGAAAAAATTATAGATGGATCTAAGAAGGATAATTTTTGGGAGATGGGGGATACCGGACCTTGTGGACCATGTTCAGAAATTCATATAGATCTTAGAAGTAAAAAAGAAATTGAAAAATTACCTACTGCTGAGCTTATTAACAAAGATCACCCAGAAGTGATAGAGATATGGAATTTAGTTTTTATAGAGTTTAATAGAAGAACTAATGGCACATTAGAGTCACTTCCTAATAAACATGTTGACACAGGGATGGGACTAGAGAGATTATCTATGGCAATAAAGGGACTTAATTCCACATATGACACAGATTTATTCAAATCAATAATTGAGTCAATAAGTGAGTTATCTAATTTACAATATGGTAAAAATGATAAGCATGATATTGCATTTAGAGTTATATCAGATCATATAAGGGCAATTGTCTTTACTATTTCCGATGGTGCAATTCCATCCAATAATAAGTCTGGGTATGTTATTAGAAGAATTTTGAGGCGAGCTGTGAGGTATGGCTTTTCAACATTAGAAATTAAGTCACCTTTCCTTCATAGACTTGCCAAATCTGTGATAGAAGAATATAAGAATGTATTTACAAATTTAAAGAGCCAAGAAAACTTTATCTTAAATTTAATATTAGAAGAAGAAAAAACATTTTTAAATACATTAGAAAATGGTTTAAAGAAGATTAATAAAATTAAAGAGGAATTAGATGATAAAAATAAATTAATTCCTGGAGATATTGTCTTCGAATTATATGATACATATGGTTTTCCTTATGATTTAACTGAACTTATTGCAAGAGAAAATAATTTACAAATAGATAAAAAGTCATTTGAAAATTATCTTGAAGAACAAAGAGACAGATCAAGAAAAAGCTCAGAAAAACCTTTGGATGAATGGCAAATTGTTAACAGTAATTTAGAGTCTGAATTTCATGGTTATGAAAATTACACAATGATGTCCAAGATAGTTAAGTTCAGAGAAGTTAATTCTGAGAATAATAAAAAATATCATATTGTTTTTTCAGATACACCTTTCTATGCAGAGTCAGGAGGCCAAGTTGGTGATATTGGTCATTTCAGTAATGGAGAAGAAAAAATAAATATTGAAAATACTTTCAAAGAAAATGAATTAATTATTCATCTAGCTGATAGAATACCTTCTAATTTAAATTCTGAATTCAAACTTTCAGTGAATTCTTTTAGAAGAAAATTAATATCAAAAAATCATTCTGCAACACACTTGCTTCATTCTGCTCTAAGAGAAGTCTTAGGAGATCATGTTACCCAGAAAGGTTCACTAGTTAATGATAAGATTTTAAGGTTTGATTTTTCTCACTTTTCTAAAATCTCTGATAATGATCTAAATAAAATTAGTGATATAGTCAATAACAAAATATTTGATAGTATAGGTGTTGAGATATTAAATGATTTATCAATAGACAAAGCAAAGAAAATGGGTGCAATGGCATTGTTTGGTGAAAAGTATGGAGATAAGGTCAGGGTAGTCATAATTGATAAAAAATTTTCAACTGAATTATGTGGAGGTACTCACGTATCAAACACATCTGATATAGGACTTTTTAAGATTATTTCTGAAGGATCAATTTCTTCAGGAATAAGAAGAATTGAAGCTTTAACTTCAAAAGAACTAAAATCATTTTCTGATAAGCAGTCTGAAGAGTTAACTAAATTAAAAGAGTTATTAAAATCAAATAATTTGGTAGAATCTGTTAGTAGTTTGTTAAAGAAAAATAAAATTTTAGAAGCTCAGATTAACAAATTTGATATTTTAAGGAAAAATTCAATTAAGGATGAAATTAAAAAGAAAGTTAATTCAGTCAATAACTCAAATTTAATATTACATCATTTTCAGGATGAGAAAGTAGACTTTGTTAAGCAAATTGGTTTTGAATTGGAGAAAGAGTTTGGAAATATTATATTTTTAGCTACCACAGAATTAAACCAAAAGCCTTCTGTTGTACTATTAATTTCTAAAACTCTTATAAAAGAATTTCAACTTGATGCTAGGATGATAATTAAAGATTTATCAAAACACATCGAAGGCTCAGGTGGGGGTCAAGATTTCTTATCTACAGCTGGAGGTAAGAAGATAGAAGGTTTGAAAAGTGTTTTAGCAGAAGGTCAGTCTTATTTTAATAAAGTTTTAAACAATTAATACAATTTAACGTTTCCTATTATTAAAAAAGAATTGATATTCTTTTCTTTGTAAAAATTAATTATGATTAAAAATTTAATTCAAATATTTTTTATTGTATTTCTCTACTCCTGTAGTTCCTCTAATTCATCTGATAAAGAAATAAATATATCAATCAAAATGGATGGTAGTGATAGCTCAGGTGAAGTTCGACTTCAGAAGGTAAATTCAGATTACTCAATTGAATTGATTAAATCTGCTAATTTTATTGATAATAATGTTGAATTTGATGTTTATAACGATGAATCAGCATTATATAGAATTGATATTTTAGGTAAAACAAGTGTAGATGTTATTCTAAAAGACAGTGATATTGAGATATTGATAGATGACAAAAACTCTAGTTTTACTACCAAAATTTTAGGTTCTACTGATACCGATGTGTTAATTGGAATTGGTGAAAAAATTTCAAACTACAGATCAGAAATTAGAGAACTTAATATGGCATTTATTGATGCCAATAACGAAAAAAATATTCAAAAAATAAATAGCATTAGAGAGGAAGTCTCTTTTAAAAGAAATCAATTCGAGTTATCGTTAAAAAACTATTTAGATAATGTAGATAATTCATTAGCAGTCTTAGTTACAGCAGGTTATTTACCTATAGGAGAAAACATTTCTTTTTGGGAGAAAATATATGAAAGGTATCTTCCTGAATTTGAGTCTAATTCATATTTTAAAAAATTTGAATCAGATTTAATCAAATTAAAGGCAGTCTCAGTCGGAAGCATAGCTCCAGAAATTATTTCAAATGATACAACTGGTAATCCTATATCTCTTTCTTCATTTAGAGGTAAATATGTACTTTTAGACTTCTGGGCTGCATGGTGCAGACCTTGTCGAGAAGAAAACCCAAATATTTTAAAAAATTATGAGACTTTTAAAGATAGAGGTTTTGAAGTTTTTCAGGTTTCATTGGATAGAAGTAGAAAAGATTGGGTTAGAGGTATCAAACAAGATATGTTACCATGGGTAAATGTTTCAGATTTAAGATATTATCAGTCTGAGGCTGCTCAGTTATATAATATCAATAAAATACCGAGTGCTTTTTTGTTAGATCCTTCTGGTGTAATTATTGCTAAAGATACTCAGCTTAGAGGAGTTAATTTATATAATAAGCTACAAGAGGTGTTTAATTAAAGATTGACTTTAATTCGTCGGCTTCTTCAGGTTTCATTTTTCCTGCTAAAATTAATCTTAATTGTCTTCTCCTTAGCGCCCCATCGTATAGTTTTTTTTCTTCTGCGGAATTAGGACTTACTTCAATAGACTTTACTGGTTTACCTTTATCATTTAACGTGACAAAAGTAAAAAATGCATTATTAGTAATTATTGAAGTTTTTTTCTTTGTGTTTTGAGTAAGAACTTCAATATATATTTCCATTGAAGTTTGAAATACTCTGGTGATAAAAGCATTAATAGTTACTATGTCTCCCTTATAGATTGGGGACTTAAAAGTAATATTATCTACTGAAGCAGTTACGCAAACTTTTTTAGTGTTTTGGAATGCGCAAATTGCAGCTGCCATATCCATCCAATACATCAATTTACCCCCGAATAAAGTATTAAGGTTATTTGTATGGTTTGGGAGAACCATCTCACTTATACTAATTTTAGTTTTTTCGCAAGTAATTTTTTTATCTTTCATCAATTTATTTTATCTACCAAATTTAACTTTTACTTTTGCAAAGTAATATTATATTAAGGAATGTTTACTGGAATAATCGAATCTGTAGGAGAAATAAAATCAATAGTTCAAAACCAGAAGAATATTGATATGGAAATTTCAAGTTCAATAAGCGGTGAGCTTAGAGTAGATGAAAGCATTTCTCATAATGGTGTATGCTTAACAGTAACAGATTTCAACTCTCAATCACACAAAGTAACGTTAGTAGATGAGACACTAAAAAAGTCTAATTTTTCAATGGTAAAAGTAGGATCTCATTTAAATTTAGAGAGGAGTATGAAGGCCAATGGAAGGTTAGATGGTCATATAGTACAAGGTCATGTAGATGATACCGCAAAATGTATTAGTATAGTAGACCAGTCAAATAGCTGGTTATATACTTTTAAAATATCTAAAGATTTTTCAAATTATATTATAGAGAAAGGAAGCATATGTGTAAATGGAGTTAGCTTAACATGTTTTGATATTAAAGAAGTTCAGTTTACAGTGGCTATAATTCCTCATACTTATGAGTTTACTAATTTTAACTTAATTAATATTGGTGATTTGGTAAATATAGAATTTGATATTTTAGGAAAGTATATTAATAAAATTCTTAAGAAATAGATTTTAATAATATCCTTATATCACTCATAAGCCTAGACATTTCCAACTCACTAGTTCCATCATATATTCCTCTAATATTTTTATTGGTATCTATAAGTAGAAAAGTACCACTATGTAAAAATCCACCCGGTTCATTTTCATCTTCAAGTGCACTAATCATGTAACTATCTTTAGCTATTTTATAAATATCTTCTATTTCTCCAGTAACAAAGTGCCATCTATCCGAACTTACTCCTAACATTTCAGCATATTTTTTTAGTGTTTTGGTATTGTCATATTCAGGATTAATAGTATGAGATAGATATTTTATGTTTTTATTTTCTGAAAATTCATTATAAACTAAGAGTAAATTATTTTGCATTATGGGACAGATTGTAGGACATGTGGTGAAAAAAAAGTCAGCTACATATATTGCGTTATCAAATGTATCTCTTGTTACCTTAGTGCTATCCTGATTATAGAAAGAAAATTTTTTTATTGTGTGATTTGTTGTATCTATTACGATCTCACCATTTAAAACTTTTTTAGTTATCTCATTCCTTCCGTAAACTGGTAACTTTTTTATTTCATTAGTGCAAGAAAGCAATGATGATATGAAGATTAGTAAAATATGTAATTTCAATTCGAATTAACTTTTTTAGATATACGATAAATAATTATAGATGTTAAAAAACCTACTAAAAAACCAAAAATAACATCCATAAAAAAGTGAACGCCTAAATGTATTCTACTGTATCCAATCACTATACTCCATAAAAAAAGATATTTGATTTTTTTATCTGACAACAAATATATTATAGTAGCTAATGAAAAAGTTGTAGATGCATGGGATGAAGCAAAACTAAATTTTTTTCCACAACCAGATACTATATTGATAAATTCTGAAATGTATGGGTCATTACAAGGTCTTAGTCTTTCAAAGTAAGGTTTCATCATTGTACTTGTTATAAAGTCAGAAATAAGAACAGCTGTAACACATAATATGATATTTCTAATAAAAAATTTATTATTATAACGCCATAACCATAAGATTAAGAATAAGTATAATGGAACCCATACAAACTTATTACTTAGAGTCATCATTATGATATCTAGATACTCATGAGATAAATTATTTAAAAAAATAGTTATCTCTTTATCTAAAGCTTTAATGTATTCAAACAATATGATTAAATTTATTTTATAAATTCAAGATTATGCTACCTAAATCTAAACTTAAATTAATTAAATCACTTAAGAATAAGAAGAGTAGAGAAAGTTTAAATCTTTTCCTTGTTGAGGGATTAAAAGGAATAATAGAAGTCAATAATTCTTCTTATGATATTTTATTTACTGTAATATCTAGAAAAGCATTCGATTCAAACAAAACTTACCTTCCCTCCGAAAATATATTTATACTAGAAGAAGAAGAAATTCAAAAAATAAGTAACCTTAAAAAAAATAAGATTGGACTATCTGTAGTAAAATCTAAGTCTGATATTTTTTCTAATTCTAAAATTAATGGGCTAATGATAGCTTTAGATTCTATAAATGACCCTGGTAATTTAGGAACTATAATTAGAAATGCAGACTGGTTTGGAGTTAAGAATATTATATGTTCCAAAAATACTGTTGAATTATATAACCCTAAAACAATTCAATCAAGTATGGGCTCTTTTACAAGAGTTAACGTCTTTTATGAAGATTTATCAAAAATATTTGAGAGTACTCAATTAAAAATTTATGGTACTTCATCTGAAATTAAGGGAAGCATTGATCCAAAATCTATCGAGGAAGGAATTATTTTGTTTGGAAGTGAATCAAATGGAGTCCGAGATGATTTAAAAAAACATATTCATAGTTGGCTTTCTATTAAAGGAGATGGTAAAGCTGAGTCTCTGAATGTCTCTGTGTCAAGTGGAATAATATTAGATAATATTATAAACAATTAGCTTTCTTTTTTTCTGAACCATGGTATCTGAAATGCCAGAAGATATGAAAATAATAAAGATGCAAATATTGGAATTAAACTCTTTTCATATTTATTCTGAAGAATACCTGACTCATCTATAAATGATTTTGTTTGTTCTTCTATTGCGACCGTCTCTATAAAAACAAACAACGTACCAAGTGAAAAAAATAGAAGTAGAAACCCTAAAATTTTATATATGATTATAAAAGTGCTTCTCATAATGTAAATATAAAAATTAAAATTTTAATCTTTTAGAGCTTGCTCTTTAGCTTTTTCTGCTAAATCTTTTCCAAGATAAGAATCAATTAGGTAATGAGCTAAATAAATAAAAGGAGTTATAATAATAGCCACAAAAAATTTAAATGTATAATTATCAAAACCAACTACAAAAACTTGGTTTATAGACCATTCTTTTCCCTCTGGAGCTAGAAAATAAAATGCTATGGTAAGTACTACGAAGCTATCAATTAATTGGGATATTAAAGTTGATCCAGTTGCTCTTAACCATATGAATTTTCCTTTAGTTATTTTTTTTATTTTTTGGAAAATGAATACATCTAGAAGTTGTGCTATTAGAAAAGCAAATACAGAACCTATTATTATACCTGTACTTTGTAGAAAAATTGTATTATATGCATAATCTATATCAAATGGGTTTCCAGAGTTATCAGTGCTATTTATATTTAGCCAGTATGTATTAGGAGTTAATTTTGTTGAAAGAAAAACAATTAAGAATACATATAAGATTAGGATGATTGTAAAGTATGATATTTTTTTAACACCACTTTTTCCAAAGTACTCATTTATGATATCTGTTGTAATAAAAACTATCGGCCAGATAAGAACACCAACGGATAAACTAAAGTTTTTTAAAAATGAGAAATCAAAAATTTTAGTTCCAAGGATTTCTGCAATAATTGCATTAGTAATAAAAATCCCTGTAAGGATTATGAAAATATTATTTAACTTATTTTTTTCTTCTATTTTGAGTACACTCATTAGGTAGATGCTAATTCATACCTTTTTCTATTTCATCCAATTGGATAGAGTCAATAGCTTCTTGGAGTGTTGGTAAAATATCTAGAACAGTATCTAGCTTAGATATTTTAAGCACTTTTTCGATATGATTATTTACATTACATATAACAAAAGAACAATTTTTTTCTCTAAAAGTTCTATTTCCAACAAGCATTGCACTAAGACCTGATGAATCCATAAACTTTACATTTTTAAGGTCTAAAATTATATTTTTTGCTCCTTCAACCTCATAAGTGATCAAGTCTGCTTTTAATGTTGGTGCTAGAACAGAATCTATTTTCTCTTCTTTAGGTGTAAGCACATAGTACAAATCATTCTTTTCTATTTCGTATTTCATAATGCAATTTTAATATTCGATTCTATATCTTTCATCATATTTTTTGTTTTTCTTTTTATAAAACTTTCTCCAGTTATATTTTCATACAATTCAATATACCTTTTAGATATTGAATTTACTATTTCATCACTCATTAGAGGAACTTCCTGATTTTCTTTTCCTTGGAAACCGTTTTCAATTAACCATTGCCTCACAAATTCTTTAGATAACTGTCGCTGATCCTGATCTTTATCTTGGAGTCCTTGGTATGTATCTGCATAAAAGTACCTTGAGGAGTCTGGGGTATGAATTTCATCTATTAAAATAATATCATTCTTATATTTTCCGAATTCATATTTAGTATCAACTAATAATAAATTTTTTGAGAGTGCGTATTCTGTACCTTTTTTGTATAGTTGATATGTATAATTTTCAAGTTTCTCATAATCCGCTTTACTAACTATTCCTGATGAAATAATATCTTCTCTTGAAATATCTATATCATGACCAACTTTTGCCTTGGTTGTTGGCGTAATTATAGGTTTAGGAAACTTATCATGTTCCTTCATCCCATCAGGCATTTCTACTCCACACAACATCCTTTTCCCTTCCTTATATTCTCTCCATGCATGCCCAGTGAGATAACCTCTAATTACCATTTCGATAGGGAATGTATCACATTTTTTTCCTATTGTCACATTTGGGTCAGGTACAGAATCTATCCAATTAGGCACAATATTTTCTGTTAGTTTAAGAAACTTTTCTGCTATTTGATTAAGAATTTGGCCTTTAAAAGGTATTGGTCTAGGAAGTACTACATCAAAGGCACTAATCCTATCACTTACTACCATTACCAACTTTTGATCAAAGTGATACACATCTCTTACCTTCCCAGTATATTTTTTTAATAGGTTATCAAATTTAAAGTTTGTGTTCTGTATGCCGCTTCCCATTACCAGTCAGGTTTATTTTTATCTAACTTTTTGCTAGGCTTTCTTTTTAACTGCTGAATATACTGAAATTCATTATTATTTAATGCGTCTAATATCATTTCAGCTTTCTTCTTACTCATATTTATTTTCTTTAATTTCTCTTCTATAGACTCCTCATTACTATTTTTCTTCTTATTTTCTTCTTTATTTTGAGATTCTTGTTTCTCACTTTTTTGGTCTTGTTTGTTTTCTTCTTTTTTACCTTTTTGATCTTGTTTTTTATTATCAGAGTTTTCTTTTTTATTATCTTTTTGTTCTTGGTTATCCTTCTTATTTTCTTCCTTATTTTTTTCTTTATCCATCTTCTTCTTAACAAGCTCATAATTAAATTTCGAGTCATCATTACTATTATCAGAGATAATTGATTTTTTGTAAAGGTTTAATGCCTCCTCTAGTTTATTCTTTTTTTCATTGATATTACCAAGTTGCTGGAATGCAATAGATTTTACTCGGTTATTTTCTGTTAGAGACGCATAATTATAACTTTCAATAGCATTAAGTGTATCACCTGATAGTAAGTATGAATGCCCAAGATTTAGATATACCTTCTCATTCTTATATTCAAATGAGTCAATTAATAATTTATAACTTTCTATAGACTCATTATATTTTTTTTCTATGAAAGATTTTTCAGCAGATTTGGTCAATTTATTTATGTTATCAACTCTGTCTATTGATGATATTGAAAAAAGTAATATCAGAATGTAAATCATATAGAAATAATTTTAAAACTAAATGTGAAATCTATCAGCATTAAAATTAGTGCTGAAAATAAAAAATAAAAATATTTATTTTCTGTCACATCAACAGTCTTTGACTCAATATAATCTCCTTTTATGTTTACTATCTCTGAAATAAGATTATCAGTTTGATTCATTTCATTTGAAATCTCAAAATATTTTCCTCCAGTATATGATGCTGTTTCCTTTAGTGAATTAGAGTTTAGTTTGGTGACAACATCATTTCCCTCATTATCTTTTTTAAATTTCCCATTTCTTAATAATATCTTACTTCCTTGAGTACTACCGATTCCTACTGAAAATAGTTTGATAGACGAGCTCTTAATTTGTTCTAATGATGATTCTGTATCTTCTCCAAAATCTTCTCCGTCAGATATTAATATTATTACTTTAGAATTGATCTCTTTATTAATAGAGGTTTCATCTTCTAATTTTGATAAACTTAATTCGAGAGCTGGACCAAAGTCTGTTCCTGAGTTAGGAACCAAGCTAGTATTTAAAGTTTCTATAAATAAATTTAGAGCATTCTTATCGTATGTGAGCGGACACTGGACATATGCTTCACTTGAAAACATTATTATCCCAATTCTGTCTGAAGAAAATTGATCTATGATTTTTTTCATTTCAAATTTTACTTTTTCTAATCTGGTTGGTTTAATGTCATCGGCATTCATTGACTCAGATAAGTCAACTAGTATCATGATATCTTTTCCTACTATATTAACTTCTTTTTTATTATCTCCAAATGAGGGGCCGAGTAAAGCTATAATCATCAGAAAAAAATAGCTAGATCTTAGAATAAGCTTATAGATAACTTTTTTTATTGATACTTCAATTTTTTTATTTATTCTATAAATTCTAACTATGTAAATACCATAGAATATTGCAAATAAAAAAAATAAAGTTAACTCACTGTAATCAAGTGATTTTAAAAAATTCATAAGCAAAACTAAGAAATTGATTTTTTTTTAGACAAAGTTAGTTGAGTATTTAACCCTTTTTCACATTTAGAAAAAATTAAAAAAAATTATGACAAGAAGATGATGTAATTATATTTGCCATTAAATTATGGAGAGGTGGGTGAGTGGCTTAAACCAGCAGTTTGCTAAACTGTCGTACGCAATAACGCGTACCGGGGGTTCGAATCCCCCTCTCTCCGCATTTTCCTTACAAATTATTATTCTATAAATTTTTTTTGAATGAAAAAATTCTTGATAGTTATTTTAATTCTATTTAGTAAATCTTGTAAAGAAATTGAATCAGAACAAGTAGAATCATTAATCACTGTAATTGGGATAAGTGAAATTTTTATAAATCAGAAAGTAGATAATCAGGATATCTCAAGAAAAGTAATTATTCATGGTCCTAAAGATATTATTGAAAATAAAAAGTATCCAGTTGTATTCTATCTTCATGGAGCTGGAGGTATACCCTCGAGAGGTTTTATACTATCTGATTTAGTAGATTCTGGAGAATTTATTGGAGTTTATCCAGAAGGATATAAAAGATCTTGGAATTTAGGTGCCGGTATTGAAAGTTCAAATGCTAATGATGTAGAGTTTATAAAAATGATAGTTTCTGAATTATCAAACTATTCTAACTTAGATTTAGAAAAAGTGTATGCTATTGGAAATTCTAACGGATCTGCAATGGCAAATCAATTAGCATTGAAGACAAATATATTTAAAGGAATTGCCCCTTTAGCCTCACAACTACTTTTAGTACAGAACCCTAACACCTCAACAAAACCATTATCCGTATACCAGATATGTGGGTCTCATGATGAAACTATTCCTTATGAGGGTGGACTTTCAAGAGTTGGACATATATTCAAATCATCTCATGAAAGTGCATATTCATGGGCATCAGTATTTAATTGTAACTTAAATGCAGAGGTTCAAATAATTAACTCTGATAGTATTTTTACTTATAATAATTGTAAAGATGGAAATATAATAAAATTTCAAAGAGTTGAAAATGGCAATCATGGTTTAAATGGTAACTATAGAGAGAAGTGCAATCAAATATGGGAATTTTTTAAGCAGATTAGTTAGATCCTGTACAGCTCATTACATTTCTTAAAATCGAATAAAGTATGAATTCCTACCTTTGAATTTATAGTACAATAGCGCTACTAAATTCAGTATCACATTTCACATCAAATTGTGAAAGCTCTACTAAGAAAAGTGAATGAAATGGTGAATATCCGGCTTTACTTAATACTTTAAATGCTCCATTTGCTGTTCCTCCAGTTGCAAGAACATCATCAAAAATTAATATTTTCCCTTCTCCTTCTTGAACTTGCATCACTGCCTCACCATATTCGAGTTTATGTCTGACAGTTTGTATTTTTCCTGGTAATCTGTCTTTCTTGCTCCTACAAAGTACAATTCCTTTTTTTAGTTTATCAGCTAAAATTGATCCTATAAGAAAACCTCTAGACTCTATTAGAGCTAAGTAATCAAAATCTAAATCTTTTATCAATTCAAAACACTTCTCTACAAGAATATCTCTCGCCTTTGGATCCTTATATATTGGGTTTAGATCGATATACTCCACTCCTTCAATAGGAAAGTCTTGATAAAACTCAATTTTTTTTTTTACGTATTCTAAACTCATAGTCACAAATTTAGTTATTTTAGAAATAAATCTTATGAAAAAAATTAAATCCATTCTCTGCCTTTTACTAATTATATCTTGTTCTAATGAAAGCGATGAGATAACAGCTAATAAAGGATTATACTACCAGTCTACATTCTTTGACGGATTAAGCAGAGATTATATATTATATGTTCCAGAATCATACGATGAAAATCAAAATATACCAATTGTATTTAATCTTCATGGGGGAAGTGGTACAGCCCAAGAGCAGATGAATACTGTTAGTGACATGAGGAGTCTATCAGAGACTGGATATTTTATATTAGTTTACCCACAGGCAACAAGTGACTCTAATGGGATACCTATTTGGAATCTTGGTGGAGTAAATTCCAAAGCTACTGAAGTAGATGATGTGGGTTATATTTCTCATATTATAGAAAAAATTTCTAATTTTTATTCTGTAGATCATGATAGAATTTATGCAACTGGATTTTCTAATGGAGCATATCTTTCATTTGAATTGGCTTGTAAGCTAAGTAATAAAATTGCTGCTTTTGCATCTGTAGCAGGACATATGTTTATAGATACATATAATGACTGCTCCCCAACACATCCAACACCTTTTCTATCTATAAATGGAACAGAAGATAATTACCAAGGAATAGCGTCTTACTACCTTTCAGTAGATGACTCTAATAACTATTGGAATGTATTTAATAGTACTGATACTGAACCCATTATTACGGATATAGATGATATAAATACATCTGATGGAACTACTGTAAAATATTATTCTTGGAAAAACGGCTCAAATGGAGTTGAAGTGGATCATTATAAGGTTATAGGAGGTGGTCACTCATGGCCATCATCAGGCGGAGCTAATAAAGGATGGGACAATGGTGATATAGATCCTAATGTTTTAATTTGGAATTTTTTTTCCAAATTTGACATAAATGGTTTGCGATAATTTTTTTTCAATATTTAATGTTAAAAATAGCTTTTGATAAAACATATATTTACCCTCTAGAAAAAAATCATAGATTTCCTATGATTAAATATGAACTTATACCTGAGCAACTAATAAGAGAAAGTACTTGTGTTGATGATAACTTCTTTATACCAAAACAAATTTCTGATGAAGATGCTTTACTAACTCATGAAAGAAATTATTTTGATAGACTAGTTTCTCTTTCTTTAAATAAATCTGAGTTAAGACCTATTGGATTCCCTATGAGTAAAGAACTAGTAATTAGAGAGAAAATAATATCTCAAGGAACAATAGATGCTACATTATTCTCTTTGAAAAATAGGATTTCTATGAACATAGCTGGAGGCACACACCATGCCTTCTCAGATAGAGGAGAAGCATTTTGTATGCTAAATGATCAGGCAATTTCTGCTAATTATTTAATTAAGAATAATCTATGTAAAAAAGTATTAATAATAGATTTAGATGTTCATCAGGGAAATGGAACGGCTTCTATTTTTAAAGGAATTAAAAATGTATTTACACTTTCTTTCCATGGTAAAAATAATTATCCATTTAAGAAAGAAGATAGTGATTTTGATTTGGAATTTGAAGATGGCGTAGGAGATAAACACTATTTAAAAAAAGTTAAAGAAATATTGCCAAGGGTAATAGATGATTTTGAGCCTGATTTTATTTTCTATCTATCTGGTGTTGATATTATGGAAAATGATAAGCTTGGAAAATTATCTTTAACTCTTAATGGATGCAAAGAGAGAGATAAATATGTACTGAACCTTTGTAAAACCAATTCTATCCCAGTGCAAGTAAGTATGGGTGGAGGATATTCTTTAGAGCTTAAGAATATTATAGAAGCTCACTCAAATACCTTTAGGCTAGCTCAAGAAATATTTTTTTAATATTCTTAATTCTCATTATTTCATTTCTAGATAGTATTTTTTTAAGATTGTAATATGAATTCAAAACAGAAAGTAAGCATTCTATTACTTATTGACACATCTTTATTTGTTGTGCTATTATATCTTTTATTTAAAGGTCTGTGGTTTGAGGCATTGATTCCTTTCCTATTATCTCTTGGAATCAATTTTTGGAATTTCAATACTTATAAAGAGTACTTTTTAAGAAAAGAAAAATAAATTACTTTTATATTAAATAATTAAACTTTTAAACTAGTTCACATGAGATATTTTTTCCTTTTAATATTCTTTATTTTTTCTTGCAACTCCTCAAATCAAACTGCTATTACTGAACAAGAAGTTAAAGATAAATTTGATGAATTTTTTGAAGTTTTATCAGTAGATAATCCAGATAAAAACAAACTTTATGAATTAGTAACTGATGATTATTTCATTTTTGAAAATCAGAAGAAGTATTCAATGGAAGAATTTATTGAGTTTGTGAGCACATTTAAAACTCTAGAAGATAATTGGGAGTTATCAGACTTTGAGATAGATATTGATGAAAATTCTGCACATGCATCATTAAGAAATGTTGGTAAATTTTTGGTAGAGACCGATTCAGGAAATGTAATCATGAATTTTGATTGGTTAGAGAGTGCTTATCTTGTTAGAGAGGGAGGAGAACTAAAATTTGATTTTTATTTTTCAGATGCAATAAAAGAATCAGTAACCAGAGTTGATTAATAACTTTATTTTTTTTTCAATATATTTATAATATGAATTGTGAATGTAAAAATTGTGAATGTGTTGATACTTGTAGCGAATGCTCTTGCTGTGACTGTTAATTGACTCACTATATTATTTTTTCTATTACTTTATGGGTTTATTCAAACCCTTATCTTTAGGTTTATGTTTAACTGCTAATAAATGATAGGAATACCTACAGAATCACCGCTTGCAATAGTAAATTAATAGATTTACATTTGCCATCATTATCTGGTTCCGTAGCTCAACTGGATAGAGCAACTGCCTTCTAAGCAGTAGGTTGAAGGTTCGAGTCCTTCCGGAATCACAATTTAATTATATTCAGGAAGGGTAGTGTACCTTTTAGCATAATCTATCATCTGTGTAGCAAAATCTTTTGGCTGAGTTACTCTTATATCTGTAATTTCATTAGACCCATTATAAACAGGTATAAGCTCTGGATTAATGAATCCACTGTAAGGAGCTGAAGTAAACTTTTCATTCCTTTTCAGAATTTCTCTATGTAAATCCTGATCAACTTTAACTCCATAATTTTCAATCAAATTTTTGCAGGCTTCATAATCTCCCTCAGATTTAATTCTCTGAACTTCTCTTAATAATTCACCAAAGAGCTTTCTAAGCTTTTCGTAATTATTAATCACAAAATAAGTTTTATTATTTTCAACAACTTTTTCAATAATGTTTTCAGCCTTCCCATTTTCATAGACCCACTTTGAAACCGTCTGCCTATTTCTCATGTGAGATTGTTCTATGTTATCACCAAGCTTAATTCTTATGAGTTGGGTCATTAGTCCATTTCTTATATATTCATCATAACTTACTCTTCCCATATCTTTAGATGATTTTGCAACACCTAGTTCTTCCATTTTCTTGTCAGGAATAAAGTATAGCCCTACTAAATCAGCTCGGGCCTCTTCAAGAGTAGA